>Ga0123337_10000766_pt1 | contig 48905 bp, 50 predicted proteins | sample frozenSSSSmetaG_FD_89792 | JGI IMG/M metagenome (GOLD analysis project Ga0123337, IMG submission 89792) | Glacier valley bacterial and archeal communities from Borup Fiord, Nunavut, Canada, to study Microbial Dark Matter (Phase II) -... | ecosystem: Environmental > Aquatic > Freshwater > Ice >... | reverse complement strand
CGACGATTCAATGGTTTTGCGAAGCCGCCCGGTGAGTGATGCGAACACGTCCCAGTTGAAGTTGCCAAACGAGAGTGATTCGGTCTCCTGGTCAATTTCCGGTATGATTTCGTCGTCCGTCAGCGGCTGGTAGCTGGTTATCTCCGCGTACGACCGGTTATTGGGGCCAAAACTCTTTTGTGTCGTGTTAATCAGGCAGGTCAGACCAAGAAGCCTTTCGAGTTCGTAGTTTTCCTGACCATCGATCAGTTCATTGAATACGTCCCGTCCCAGGATGGCGATGATGTCTTTGCGCAGATGGGCTTTTTCCCACAACGATTCGGTGTATTTTTTGTGCACGTGAACGGGTCGGCTTTCTCCATCGATCATCCGGTGGGCCGACGGAATGATCCATGACAACAAGATTTTACGAACCGGACGCACGGTACCTTTAAAGCTTTCGGGTTGGGTTCCGAGCTGTACCATTCGGAACAAAACACCCACGTACTGGCCGTCCGGCAGGTTGTCGGTAACGAGTACGCTGTTTTTAACGGGGATCACAATACTCATTCGCATTAGGGTTTACAGGTGAATTTAGATTTTTTTATGCGTTGCGGCTGGCGCTGCTTGTCTTCGGCCTCGCTTTGCTACCGGCTTTGCCTCCCTTACTACTGGCCTGGCTGGATTTGTACGCGCGGTACTCAACCAGCCGCTTTCGGATAGCCTCAGCAGTCATCACTTTAGCCTGTTCGTCGGTGATATCTTTCAGGGAAGCCGATACCTTCCCGTCTGTCACGTAGATCCCGTACTGGCCGCGTCTGACGTGGTAGGTCAGTTTCCCATCCGGCACCGTTGACAGCGTGTTGGCATCGTAAGCCGTCTGCGCGTTGGCTTTAAGGGCGAATGCTTCCTGCACCATGTCGAGCGTGACCGACTGGGGAATGGTATCGCCCGGCATGGGATAAAATGCTTTGCGATACATGATATAGGCTTTGCCGGTTTTGTCGCTTACGCCCCAGCGGGCATCGTCTCCGTCGATCTGACCGATCAGTTTGGTCTTCGGCACGGGGTCGGGTTCCTGCCGGGCAATCCCCAGCATGGCCTGATGCGTCTTGTCGAAGTTTTCGACGACCGACCCGTACGATTTTTTCCCGCGCATGATCTCATCGAGCTGCGCTTCCATATTAGCCGTGAATGTAAAATCGACCGTCTGGGCGAAGCAACGGTCCAGAAAGGCATTGACGAGTTGCCCGATGTGGCTGGGGGTTAGCTTTTGTTTGTCGCCCCCGATGCTAAGCTTTACCTTACTTTCCGAGAGGCTGTTTTGGTTGTGGCTCCAGCTCAGCCGGCCTCCCTCTATGACCCGTGGGGGCGTCGTTTCCAGGGTCACATACGCCCGGGTGGTGATGGCACTCATGATACTGGCAAACGTCGATGGGCGACCGATGCCCCGTCGCTCCAGTTCCGCAATCAGACTGGCTTCATCGAACCGCTTGGGGGGCTGACTGACCATTTGTTTGGCATCGAGGTTAACCAGCGTCAGCGCGTCGCCGGCATTGACGCTGGCGGAAAGCGTCGCGTTCTGGCCGTCTTCATCGGCAGTCTCCGCTTCCTCCTCGTTTTCTTCCTCATAGACGAGCAGATAGCCCTTCTGAGTAATCACCGATGCGCTGGCCACGAACAGGTGGTTATGGTGTTCAGCCGGAACGGGGGCTACCCCGATCCGGGTGACGTCGATGAGGGCGGGTTTCATCTGACTGGCGACGGCGCGGTCGTGAATCAGACGGTACACCTGTTGCTGGGCCGCATCGTCGCCCGCCGTGGCCAGCTCGAAGTGCGTGGGGCGCACGGCCTCGTGGGCTTCCTGAGCATCGGCTTTCGCCGGAAAATTCCGGTCCTGAAAGTAGGTGCTGCGGCCCTGACTCGTCAAGAGGGTTTTAATCTCGGCCTTTGCCTCCTGACTCAGGTTGGGCGAGTCGGTACGCATATAGGTGATGTGTCCCTGCTCGAAGAGTTTCTGAGCGACCTCCATGACTCGCTTGGCCGTCCACCGCTGGTTGCCAATGCCCCCCGGACTGGACTGTCCCTTGTTAAATTTCCGAATGGCCTCCTGGGTCAGTGTCGAGGTCGTGAAGGCGGCTTTTGGGTGGCGCTGGGTCGGATTCTTCTCAATGTTGACGACTTGAAACGGCAACCGGCTCAGGGTCTGCATAGCCAGTAAAGCCTGGGCTTTGTCCGGCAGTGGCAACTGATACGTGGCTTTGAGCACTTCACTCACTGGCGTAAGAAACTGGCCGTGGAGCTTGTACATGGTCTTGGGGCTAAATCCCCGGATGTGCGCTTCCCGTTCTACGCACAGTTTGAGTGCAACGCTCTGCACGCGGCCTGCGGCCAGGGGTTTACCTAATTTTCTACTGACGATGCTGCTCATTTCGTAGCCGGCCAGCCGGTCTATGACGCGCCGGGCTTCCTGGGCGGAAACCAGATCGAGGTCGATCAGGCGGGGATTCTCGATGGCCGCTTTGATGGCTGTGGCCGTTATCTCCTGAAACGTCACCCGCCGGGTCGTTTTGGTAGGCAGGCCCAGACTGACGGCCAGGTGATAGGCGATGGCTTCGCCTTCCCGGTCGGGATCAGTGGCCAGGTATACCTGCCCGGCTCCGGCCCGCTGGCTGAGGCTTTTGAGTTTCTGGACCGTGTCGCGTTTCTCAGGCTGTATGACGTAAGCCGGTTTATAGCGGTCGGTACGATCGACACCCAGTTCTTTGGCCGGCAGGTCGCGTATGTGACCGACGGATGCCGCTACGGCCCAGTCCCCGGGGCTGTATAGTGAATCCAGGATGCCCTGGATTTTCTTGCATTTGTTGGGACTCTCGACGATAAGGAGCTTCATAATCAAGACAAGTTAATTGGCGGACTTATGAGGAAAGCAGTAGTTCGAGATGACCATTCGGCTGGTCTCGACGGTGAAACTCCCCATCAGCTGGGTTACCTGGTCCAGACACACGACGGGCCGGGTCGGCAGCATCGTTCGGGGTAAGTTGAGCAGGTGTTCCTCCGTGAAGTTGAGCGGAGTCAATTCGTCAGGCTCCTGTTCGAGTCGCTGGAGTCGCATCTTGATCCCCACGAAGGGGGCCATACCCCAGATCTGGTATACGCTTTTTTTCATGATCGTTGTGGTTTGAATTGACAAAAGCTGTTCAGACGCATTTTACGCGTGGGTTTCCTCGCTACCGACCTTAAGGCATATGCCTGGTCATAAATCCTACGATGAGCCCGTTCGTCAGGATGAACACGCCCCGGGCCATGACTCCCCAGTATTCCGGCATCGTCAGCAGGGGTAGCTTCAACCACCAGTTAATCAGCAAAAAGCTGACGACCAGCGCCACGGTGATGTGGCGGGTCAGTTTGAAATACGGGTGGTAAGCCGGGGGGGCCGTCAGTCCAAAGGTTTGGCCCAGTTTTCTCAGCAGCCCTATGCTGACGATGATCACCATGATCAAGATCACCAGCTGAACCCAGACGGGTAGGGCGTCAAACTCCTGCACGAATACCATGGTCAGGGTTGTTGACGAGCGAGCCCGTCGTTTAGCTTGCCGGCTGCGTAATCCGCTTGAAGCTGGGCAACGGTCGTAAAGGTGTAGGTCAGGGTAGTCTGGCCGATGACCTCGAAGGTAATTTCCATCTCGAAGGGGGTAAAAGCCCCGATGTCGTGTCCATTGTACAGAATCACGGACTGGTAATAAATGTCGTCCTCTACTTCTACCGCGTAAATAACGCCGGGGCTGCCAACAGCGTTTCCGGCTACTGAGATGAGAAGTGCCACGGCGGTGCCTACGCGCATCTGAGCCGAGGCTTCATCGATTTTAATGTCAATAATCGAGGATTGAGTCCGGTCGCTGGTCGGTTTGGCGTCCATATTGGAAGTTATTTAGCTGGTTCCTAATCAATATCAATCAAGTTTACGGTAAATTTATTGATTTCACATATTAAAGATATATAAAAACAATAAACCCCACAGTTTCCAGGCTGCGGGGTTCGTTTTTATTCAACAAATGTGTCGGGCCGTTGTACGGACTGACCCGTTATGACCAAGAGGTTTATTCGTCGGGTTCGTCATCCATGAGAAAGTCGAGGTCGGCGAAGTCGGGTTGGACAAAGCCGATAAACTCGATCATTTCCAGTAACTCGTGGCGGTTCAGCAGGGGGGAGCGGTACAGCCCTTCTTCACTGACGTAAACCAGCAGACCCGTACCGAAGAACTGGTTACCCGTTTGTTTGACGACCCAGGCCGGGGCAATCAGTTCACCATCGGCTACCTCAGCATCGACCAGCAGGCTGTCGAGAGTGTCCTCGTGAAGACTACAGAGCGTCAGGTGCCGGGCGTGAATATGCTGACACATCTCGCTCAGGGAGTCCGAGAAGTCAACCTCTACGATGGTCTGAGTATAGGGGTCGATTTTAAGCATCACGGTATGCATGGCAGTAAGCGCTGATTTAACGTAACTTTTAGGCTCGAAGGTCTTGGACAAATATACCTTTTTATTTGCCGTCGTTGGCTAAAAACAGCCAGACAATTTAGTAACGCATCCCCATCTACCCCCTTCGTCCGCGGCTGGTGTCACGCCAGCTGCACTGGCTCATTCATCTCCATGTCAAGCCGTTTGAGAAGTCTGTGGGTTATTTGTTGCTCAGCTGCACCAGGCATTTCACCCCGGGTAGCCTCCACTGGGTACTGATCAAAATACAACCGAAGTAAGGCCTGCCAGATCAGCAACGTCTCCTGCCGCGTAAACAGGTCTTGCTTGGTTTAACTCTCCACTTTCTCGATTACGCTGATTATAGCTTGCTGGTCGATTACGTCGGTTGATCGGTTGTTTTCTGGTTGGCTATTCATATAGGTAGGAATATTGATGCATTCATGAAAAAATTATTGTCTGTGCTTCGGGGCGGACTTTACCGGGGGGGGTGCCGTGACGGTGGTGACCGCGACCACCGATTTTGCCGGGCTCTGGATGGGTACGTTTTTAGCGGACGCGGTCTTGGCAGTACCAGGTGATGCCGTATCTTTTGCTTTTGTTTCGGTGCGGCTGGCTGTAGTGGCCCGCACGGTGATGGTGCCGCCCTGATGCCGGGCACCGGGCATCGGGGGTTTCTGCTGGTCTACCTTTGTTTTGGTTTTTGCCTTCCCCAGTTCCTGACCGGTGGCGGGATCAATTTTTTTCAGGCTTATTTCGCCCAACGACGCTTCTATCCGGAGCCTGACCGGCGTTTCTTCCTGGCTTACTTTCATGATCGTGTCGATTGTCTTCCCCGCAACAATAGCTTTAGTCTGTTCGCGGGTCAGGTCCGCCATGACGACATTGACGTTTTTTAACAGGTTGCTCTTGACGAAAACCAGGGTGTTGAGCTCCCGGTCGACGCCAATGTAACCGGGTTGGATTTCTCCGTTGAGGGGCGACACGGTTTCGATTCGTCGGCCCATTTCACCGGTCCGTTTTAAATGGTCGGCATCCTCTTTGTTGATGGCCTGCCCTCTAAAGGTGTCAGGAATGACTAACTCCGGTTGCCGGGCCACGAACATCGGCGTAACCCCGTCCCGCGTATGCTCCAGTATGAGCTTGCCGGGGGTCAGGTCTTTATCGAGCAGAATCGGGCTTTTACGGTCCTTGATCAGGGCTTCAGCCTGCGTGCCGGTTAATTTAATGCCGTACCCTTCCTGCACGTCTTTCTTTATCTCACGCAGCATCAGTTCCTGCGAAAAGTCATTTTCCTGCGCCCGCCGGATCACGATGCGGTCTTCGTTCTGCCGCAGGTCACCCGTCAGGTTTTCAGCCCGGATCAGCAGGGGGCGCACGTTGGGAAAGTTTACTTTGATCTGACTTTTGGTATCGGTATGGGTAATAAACGAAATAACGGCTTTTTCCTCGCCGGGTGGATAGCCCCGGTTCATCAGAACGTTCACTTTATCGACGAGCGCCTGATTGGTCGCGGGGACACCACCCCGCGCTACGGTTCGTTGCCAGTCCACGTCGATGGTTAGGGTATTGGAATATTTGTTGTTACTGATTTTTACGTCGTATCCCGTATCGGGCTGGCCTGGCAGAGTCAGCTTGCCGGCGAGGTTGATGTTGTTGCGGATACCGGCAAAGTCATTGTCATTGGCCAGCACGACCTGTTGGATGTTGGCTGCATTGATGATGTACTGCATCGTTTGTTGCTGGCCGTGGGAAATGGTACCCGCCGTGGCGAGGTAGACGGTATCCAGGGGCCGCTGCGGGGGGTTGATCTGGTGGTACGACATCGAGTCGATGGGCGCTTCCGAAATGACTAATTGCCGGGTATCAGGACCGATGTTGCTGATCCAGGCCCCGTTGTCTTTTCGCCCTTCGATCTGGTTCCAGTTCGAGGACCGGTTGATGATGCCGATGACCCCGTTTTCGTTCTCGATTGGAAACACCGTGTTTTTACCCGCATTCTGAAACGTGGTGTCGATGAACGGACGGTTGAATATTTTTAACTCGAACTCCGGGGCGAAGATCACGTCCGGCCTTAGTTTGCGCTCGTGTTGCAGGTAGTGGATGCTGGTCAGGGGGTCGAGTTTGAAGTACTGGCTCAGGGCCGCTTCGCGGGTGTCGTCGTTGTGACCGGTGGCACACCGGCTCATGCGGTTGCTTTCTTCGTAATACGCACTGCCCAACATGGCTGATGCGGCTTTATGCAGTTCTAACCAGCCATCTCGTCCCGTCAGATCAAAGCGCATCTTTTCGGCCATCATATCGATGATGGAGCCTTTATCCTGATCGTCTTCTGGGTTGTAGTAAAAATATTCGTTGTTGGCGCGGCTTTTAACGACGATGAGTCTTCGGTCTGTGTCGGGGTCGATCAATACGGGCCATTTGTGGCTTGAGCGTTTACGGTCCACATTGAACCCCACATCGGCCAGGTAGGTGCTCAAATCAATATTCGTTTTATAGCTAGTGACGAGGTCTTTGTTGCGCTGGATACGCGCGGCCCGTTCCGCTTCTCGCTGGCATTCTAATTCTTTGCTGATTGGCATAGCGTTGTTGATTGATTGGTTTGAGGAGTCGGTAACCGTTCTTGACCGGTGCTAACGACGTTTCGCTCCAGACTTTGCCGCCAGTTTCTGGCGTTCGCCAAAGTCCGGTATCTTCTCGAATGTGAATTTTCGGTGGCCGGCGTGTATGCGTACGTATGCCGAGAATGTGCCAGTTATTCCTTTCATACTGTCAAGGCGTACCGCTTTGCCTTCCAGCAGCAGGTTCCGCTGTTCTTCACTCAGCAATTTGCCTTTCATGCGGTAGTGGACCGTTATTTCATCGCTTCTGAGCATGCTTAGTTTCTTCCGGCTCACGTCGACGCCAATGTAGCCTACGAACGACTCGGCCGTTTGATCGTCATGCAGCGAAACGCGCCCTCCCATGTTGCCGTAGCGCTCCAGATAGGCTTTGTCCTGGGCAGAAAATAGGTGGCCCATGTAGCCGTCTATGTGTGTCAAATCAACGACGATATCAATCTGATGGAGTTTGGTTTTCCCTCCCGGCTGACTCGTCAGGTACAGCTTGGCCCGCTTGCCGTTATTTTTTGCAGGATACCGGTACGCTGGCCGTTTAGCAGTTTTTTCAGTTCGGCGGCTATCGATTTTGTGACGTGACCATTGGCGTAAAATCCGACAAGGTCCTCTAACTGCGGGTAGATGGTATCAATGGTGAACCGACTACCCTAATGTCCGACGCGAGCACAGTCGCAGTCGCCGGTATGGATGGGTGGTCGGGTTTCAAGGTTTTCATGGGACCGGGGAAAGAGAGACGATTGGTTTTTGACGAGGGGAGAAGACCTGTTCAACCAGCCCGTTGTGATCGAACAGGCCTTCCGGGGATCAGAAGAAACTACCGCCCCAATTTTGGCGCTTTCGGCTTTGGCTTGTTTTCGGCCTGCTTGACGGCTTTGACAGTTTCGGGCGTCGGCGCATTTTTATTGGTCGGCCCGGCTTTCTGACTCGTCGTTTGGCCGTTCGTCGTCTGGATGACCTGCTCTTTACCTTGCTTGACGGAGGGCGTACCCCCCTGTTTGGCATCGATTTTCTGACCGCTGGCCGGGCTGGTCTGACTTTTGTCAACCGAAGTGCGGGACTGCCCCCCCTTGGTTACCGTCGCAACGTCCGTTTTGACGTCGGTTCCTTCCTGCACGCCGGGTTGCTTCTGGCCCGCTTTGTTTTCCGCCGTTTTTTTAGTCGTCCCGGCAGCGGGTGGTTTTACCTCGAATTGCTCAGTTGCTTTTTTGGTCTCCGCTTTTCCGTTCGCCTTGACAGTCTCGGCCAGCACGGGCTTGGTATTCACGCTTTGTTTCTGGCCCTGAGCCTGTTTTTTGGTTTGCTCGGGTGGCCGCATAAATTTTAGGGAGCGTTTGGCGGCCGATATCTGCACGTAGGCATCAAATGGTTTGCCGTCCGCACCTTTCATGCCTTTTACCAGAGTCGGCTTACCGGCTTTCAGGCTGTCCTGCTGCTTTTTGTCGAGGGGCGCGCCTTTCACCACACTGGGCATATAAAAGCGGTCCTGCCGCATGACCGTCAGGGAGTTGGTATTCTTATCGAACCCAATGTAGGCTTTGAACATATCCCCGCTTACTTTATCGCGCAGCTCAGCTACGCGGCCCATATCGCCGTTTTTACTCAGGTTCTGCTTGTCCTTCTCGGTCAGCTCATGCCCCAGGAAGAAATTGGGCATTTTCTTCTCCTGGCGTTCGGGCTGGATGAACACCCGCGGTCCCTGGCCGGGTACCTCCGTGATGTACAAGGCGCCTTTGATGGGCGTCATTGTCCCTTCTTTGTCTGTTTGATTGATGGTTACGTTTGCCGTTTTTCGGCCATTCAGTAAGTCACTAAGGTTTCCCGAATCCTTGAGCAGATCGCGGGTGATCCCGAATTCCTTGAGTTGCTTTTCGACCTGGGCAAATTCCCAGCGGGGGGCAGTTTGGGTTGGTTCCATTTTGGGTTGATTTATGGATTGATTGATTGTCTGCTTTTGCTGGACTCTTCCGTTTTCACCGGGTTTTTTCCCCCGGCTCGTCACGGCATTCACGATTGTTCTGAAGACACCCGGTCTGTTCTCCAGCGGTTGGACAGTCGGATCGGATGACTGCGGCAACGCGACATTCTGTTGGGCAGGCTGTTGTGCGATTCCCGATGCGGGCGTTAGGGTGATGCCCGGTTCTTTTTTCGGACTGGTTGAGCGTTGTGGTTCTGGCGCCTGCCGGGTTGAGTCCGGTGCGGAACGATCGGACTGCGTGGACTTATTCTGTAGTGACCCGGACTGTTTTGTCTCGAACCTGGCCGGTTGAGCAGGTACCCCCTGTGCGACGGCGGGCTGTTTTACGGCGTTGGTCTGGTCTGGCTCCTGCTTCTGCTCTTTTTGATTTGCGGTTAATTTACTCTGGACCAGAGCCGACATCAGCTCCCAGTTGTGTATTACGTTGGCCAGCATACCGCCACTCATTACCTTGAGTCTGAGCACATCCATGAAGCCCGGCTTCTTCTCTGTAGCCAGCTTTTCTTTCCGCTGCTTCGGGACTGCTGGCTGTTCAACGAAGCGGGCCATCGACGATGCGGGTTTGTTGACCGGAACGGGATTCCCTGGTATCAGCTCTGTTTTTTCACCGACGGCGTGCCTTTTGACCGAGTCCTGTATTTCATCGATCATCTTTTTGACGTCAGCTGCGACTTTTTCCGGCGCATTGATCGTCAGCTGCTGCGTTACCGCCTTCATCGTTTCCGCGCTGGTGGCGGGGTTGAAAAGGTCGCTAGCGAACGCGCGATTGTTTACTACGTCGCGTTCAATAAGCAGCGGTCTGAGGTGTTCGTACCGTTCAGGCAGGTTGAGTTCCATACCCGTTCCCCGAATGAGTTCTTCTTTACTTGGTTCTGCCGGGGTGGGGCTGTAGTCCTGGGCGATACGAACGGCGGGCGTTAGCCCGGTTTCGGGCAGGATTCCTTCGAGTAAGAACAAACTGTTGAGACCATCGCGGAGCGCAGCTTTCCCGGGCTGGTCAGGCTGGGGTTCGGGTAGCTGCGCGATGAGATCGGCAACGGCATTACCAATTTTAAAGATGTTCCCTTCGGCCAACGCATCGGCCACGCGCCCGTCGTCGAGCAGCCCGCTGTCTCCAATGGCCTCCCGCAGGAACTCGTACTGATGTGGTAATTCGATCAGCAGGGTTAACCCTGTCATAACGCGCTCTTCCTCACTGGGCTGCTTTTGACTGATAGCGGCTACGTTGTAGGACGCCGTGGGGTCAAGTTTACTGAGCTGGTTGTTTTCCCGAATCGTAGCCGCCAGGTCCGCCAGGTAGCTGACCAGTTCGTTGCGCGTCGGCTCGTCCTCGAACGGTACCAGTCGGTTGATGAGCTGTTCCATCTGACTGAAACTTGTTGCGGGATCGTATAGGGCCGTGGCCAGTTCGCGGTTATCAAGCAGCCGGTTGTCGAAGAGAGCCCGCTGGATATGTTCGTATTCGGCGGGAATCATAACCTCCAGGCGGGTACCGATCATCTGTTCGTACACCGCCAGGTTTTCGCGGGCCTGTTCCATGCTGACCCGGTATTCACCGCCGGTGCCGAGGCTTTCATGTAAGGACCGGTCAGTCACCGAAGCGTTTAGTTCGGTGAGGAACTCGTGAACCAGCTCTTTATGGCCGGGCGTCTCGATGCGGTCGGTCAGGGGCTGGGCCGCAGCAATGATCTGCTCGGGTGTGGTGCGGGCATCGGCCAGAATCTTCGCCAGCTCTTCATTGGAAAGATACCCATCATCGGCCAGGTACTGGCGGATCTGCTCATAGCGTTCGGGCAGGAAAATTTCGAGTTGACTCCCAACGATCTGTTCGTACACGGCGAGCTGGGTTGAATCACCCGGTGAAGGAATGGGCACCGCTCGTAAATCGAATTGTTGGCCGCTTACCGTTAGGGTGGTACTGATGGTGGGCTGATCAGGGGCTATTTCTTCATCCATATGCGTGGTGGGAAATCCCTTTTTTTATTGATTCTATAAATACCTAATTTGCGTGTAATATTAATTATTAATATAATAAGACCTATGAAATCAATAAGATTTATCTTTTTATTTATGGTATCAATTAAAAGTGGAGGGCTTTTTGCGCAAGTGCAGTTCACACCGGCAGCTTGCCCCGGTGGAGCAGGCCATGAAACTGGGGTCACCACCGATGCCACTGAAGGACTTACGGGGGGGCAAACCGGAGAGAGTTTTCCAAATGGAGGCCGGTTTGCGCTTACCTACATGGGGCAGCCTGTCGGTGGTGACCGGGTATCTGGGGCGGAAACGAAATCAGAACAGGTCGGGCGGGCGGACCCCTTTGTGGAGCGGACAACCCAGTTACTCGATTCGCTGTCAGCCGTGGTACTCCGGGACTCGCTCGTTCTGATCGACGCGCAAATCCAATCACTTAAGCTGGCAACCCGTTCTCAGGGGGCGGATTACCGGCGTGAATCGCTGGCCGATTACCTGGCCAATGTTCCCTCGATACTTCCCGTGCGCATCCGGTCCTGGTCTGAGTATCGGGTCAGTTCAGGTTTTGGGCTGCGCTGGCATCCCATCCGGGACATGATTATGAATCACTCGGGTATCGATTTGCCCCAGCCGTTGCATACACCGGTGTATGCAACGGCTGACGGGGTGGTTGACAAACTGGTTTATCAGCCGCAGGGCTTAGGCCTAGCGGTCTATATCCGGCACTCGTCGGGGTATACGTCGATTTATGGGCACCTGGCCGACCACCTGTTGTATCTCGGGGACATGGTTACCCGTGGACAGCCTATCGGACGGGTGGGCATGAGTGGGCTGACGACGGGTCCGCACCTGCATTACTCCATACTTGAGGGAGTCAGACCCGTTGACCCGTTGGACTTTTGCTTTTTGCTTGTCGAGTCACTGGATCGGACCGGGCGAAGAACGGGACGGGAACGGGCATCGCTTCCGGCGCAACAGCGCACCAGTTTACTCCGCGTGAAACCCGTTTCAACGAAAACTAAACCCCTCGTGAGCATGAGTACTCCGGCTTCGGTAGTGATCCAGAGTACCCGTTTGCCGGCAATTGCCCCGTTAGAACCCCGGACGATTGGCCACATTGAGTGGCCACTGCCTGATACCAACCAGGTTCAGGCAATACTCTTCGGCCCGGGCGCCAGTAGCCAGCACCGACGGGGACGCTAAGGAGGTTATTCTTCTGATTCTTCGCCAATCAAACCGGCATTGCGTAAACTGGCCAGCATTTCGTCCATGACCTGCTTACGCTTGTTGTCCATGTTCTGCCGCTTTAACCTACTCTTATCGTCGTCCGTCAGATACCGGCTCACATTTTCGTTATCGTAGGCAAACAGCCACATGGGATTGACGTTCCGCTTTGTCAAATAATACAGGTATAAGGTGAAGAGAGACATTACGGACATGTTCATGGTATTCTCGGCACGAAAGACAACGTTCTGAGTAAAGCCCAGGGTTTCGGCCAAGTCTGCCTGGGTCATACCCGCGTCCTTGCGCAATATAGAAAAGCGAGCTGCCATCTTTTTCGCCAGTTTCTTCGGCATTTCATCATTTAATTCCATGGTGTATTCTAGAACGGGTCGTTATTAGGGAGTCGGGGTATCGGGTCTTGACTATCACGCGGGTAGTTGGGTCACCACCTGCTCTATTTTTACTCGGGTTCACGGGTCAGATAATCTTCGTGCTGGGTTCTCAGGCCCCGCAGCAGATGTTTGGTATCGTCGTTTTTACGGATGCTGGTTAGCTCCGTGCGGATGATGTAAGCCACCTGTTCTTTAACCCGCAGGTAATTGGCCTGCAGCATTTCGTCCACTTCCTTATCACTCACATGATCCCACTGGGGCAACATCGGAATGGGTTCCAGAGCGGAAAGTTCGGCTATCTGTTCTTTACTTACTACAAGTTGACCATGAAATATCTTTTGCTTGATATTTTCACCGAAGTTATCGGCCACTGTACCGACAAATTCTCCCTGCGACAGCGTACTGATGGTTGACTCAGGAATAAGCGTATCGAGCCGGGTTGACATATTGGTCGTCACTTCTTTCTGACTGTAGTTCTGGCTGACGTTCATCTGCACGTTCTTCCCAAATCGGGACGACAGATTCTTGGCGGTGCTTCCATTGACGGCTCCGGAAAATATATTGCCGATGGTGTTGAAGATGGCTTCTGCATCCTTATCCCCGTAGTCCCGCTTGAGCTGTGAATAGTCCTGGATACCCAGTGTGGTACTGACCTTATTGCCCCGTGCGGTGGCGATGAGTGTATCGAGACCCCGGAAATAGATAGTCGGTAACTCATCGACAATAATGGACGAGGGTATGCGGCCCTTCCGGTTAATGGTTTTGACCAGACGACCGTTTATCAGGCCCAGAGCCGCGCCGTACGCTTCCTGCCGGTCAATATTGTTGCCAACGCACAAAATTTTAGGAGCCTGTCTGTTGTTGATGTCAAGCGTAAAGTCATTGGCTGTCATGACCCAGTAAAGGGTTTTTGTTGACAGCGACGCCAGTGGTATCCGGGCCGATGCGATCTGTCCTTCCAGTTGTTCAAGTGCGCCTTTTTCCAGCGCACTGGCGAAGGGGCGGGTGATGTTCTCCAGCTCAGGTTCGACCAGCATCAGCGGGAATATTTCCTCGTAGGCACGGCTGAGAAATTCAATGACATGGGGAAACGTGCAGACCTCAAAATTATCATCTTCGGCCAGATTCAGATCCCGCCGAATGGTTGCCAGCCATACCGGGTCGCGGGTTTTTTCGTGGTACTTTTTCATGTACCAGATGGTGGCTTGCAGAAAGTTGATGGCTGAGTCGACAAAAAAGTCGCCCGATTTCTGAATCCAGGTCTTATTGAGGTTGAGCAGAATCGTCTTGGCTGCTTCCTTCGCATCGAGGATATCCGTCATTAGCTCCGGGGCGAGCGGATTGACGCGGTGGCTCCGGCGCGGATCATCGAAGTTGATGACAAAGAACTGCACCGGTACGTTGTAGAGCTTTTGATAGACGTGCGCGTTCTTGACGGCGTAGTAATAGGCAATCTCCGTCAGGTCAGGAAACTTGAAATCATATAGATACAGGGCGAATCCTTTTTCGATGTGTTGCCGGATAAAATTGTTCATTACGGCAAAGCTTTTGCCCGAACCCGGCGTCCCCATCACGAGTGTAGCGCGGAACGGATTGACGACGCTGACCCAGCCGTTTCTGATTTTCTTTTTGAAGCGGTACACCAGCGGAATATTGACTGAATACTCGTTGACGATACTGGTGCTTTCCTGCTCGAACGTTTCGTTTTCCAGGTTCATCGGGTCATCCATCATGCCGGTGTTGATGATCTGATGAATATAGCCCCCCGCTTTCATCAAGAGCAAATAGCCCCCGAATGTCGTAAGGGTGTAGCTCATGCCGATAACACTAGGGGGGAACATGGCCATGTACAATAAGATAACGTTGCCGTAATACACCAGCCCCCCGATGGCCCCTACCAAAAACACGTCGTTCCAGGTGCGCTCCATTTTCTTGTGGCCGCTGCTCCCCAGGGTGTAGATCGCCAGCACCACCAGCGCGACGGTCTTGGCCGTCCACGTGGCGTTGAAGAGGTGCGTCGAGCGGTTAATGGCCCGGATGAAGGTATTGAAAATACCGAGGGGCAACCCCAGAGCCTCCAGGCTTCCATGACAGAATACGTACAGATGAAAAAACAGGATTACCCAGCCGAATATGAGGATCATATTCACCAGTCCTTTGGCTTCTTTGGAATCAGTCTCCTGAATCATGCGCTTGTCGAGAAATGAGTTGATTATAAAATGAATTCACTGGTACAGCTCAGCACGCAAGGACCCGGTTGGCCCCTGCTAAGCCCAGTTTTGGCGTGTAATTTACCAAGTAAATTATTGATATATATAATAGATAAAAAAATAGAACGGCTACGGTATTTTCTACCGTAGCCGTTGAGCTATGCAGCCGTTTGAGATGCTTACCGTTTGCGACGCCGTCGGCGCGGCTCATCCGGCAGACGGGTTTTCTTTCCTTCCCGAGTGGTGTCCATTCCCTTGGCTAAGACATCCAGTAAACCGGGCTCGGTATGTCCACTTTTGCTCAGCTCCCGCAGCGTTTTGTCCAACCCGGACTGGACGGTCCCGGACGGTTCGGGTTGTTGGCGAACCGCTTCTTTGCCCAGCCATAATGGCCCCGTTGACTGGCTGAGCCGTTGGAGTAATTCAGCGGGATTATTCGCGTAGGGCCTTAGATCGCTGGCACGCTTCGCGATATGGTGCACGATGCCCCGGAGCTGACTGTCTTTTCCCAGCCGGAGTGCATTAGCCAGCCGCATGGTAGCCTGACCCCGCTCACTGTTCAGGTGCGCGAGGGCAATGATGCGCTCCGGTTCATTTCTGATTCGGGCCGGGTCAGTCAGCAGAGCCGGATACCGTTTTACTGGTATCGAATGCCACTGATCAGGGTGCGTCAGGTGATGACCGATACGGATTTCCGTACGGGCCGGGCTGACGGCGGTCAGGAAGCCATGTTGGCGCAACTGGCTGGCCAGCGTAGCTGAGCTACCAGAATCGCTCAGGATACCAATCAACGAATCGACGCTGTTGCGGTTGAGCTGCGGACTTAATGCCTGCCACGCGGCTGGATTCAGCAGGGCGTTTAGCCGGGGGGCGTTCAGCTGGTCAAAACGCGTATCCGCCGGATTCGGTAAGGCCCGGTTGCTGGCCTGGGGGCTGGTCAACAACACAGGGTGTACGGATTCCAGGTCAGCCTCATAACACGCTCGCTCAGCAGAACCGACGCCAGCCCCCGATGCCAGGGGGCTTTTTATAGTCGGGCTGGCTGGTTTATGCAGGCTGGTTTTCTGCGTCTGGCTCAAGAGCAAACTCACCGTTGGCCGCTGGTGATCGACGAGAAACTGTTTACCCGTTCCGCTTTCGACGAGGTCAATGCCTACGTTCTCCAGAAACTTCAGGCGTTCGACAGGGGTGATACCGGGCTGCGCCAACATTATCAGGTAGCGTGCCGCCCGCTGGCCAAACTGCTTTTCTTCCTGCGCCACCAGCGTGTCGAGGATCGCCACCCGGCTCTGAATGAATGCCCCTACCTGGCGGTTGAGTTCGACCTCGGGAAGCTGCCCACCGGGAAAATTGATTGATGCTTCCCGCAAAGCATTAGTCAGGCGGGTCATGGGTAGCTTGCCCGATAATCCCAGCATACTGCTTTCATAGACAACGTTGGCACGAACCAGGTATGCCCGGTAAGTAGCGCTCAGTACGTCCGCGCTCAACAAATCAAACCGCTGCTGCTCTGGCTGGCTCCGGGCGGGCGGCACGACACTAACGGGGGCGGGGCGCGTCGGTAACGTGACGGCCGCCAACGGACTTTTTCCCAACCCGGTAGTAAGGGCTGCGGGTAGTTCGATCCGGCTGGCCAATGGGCTGTCCGGATGCCCGGCGGCAAATCCGTTCGTCGTCGCGTCTATAGTCAGTTTACGCTCGGCAAATGCGTCGATGATTCGGCCCCAGCTCAGCCCGGCTGGTACGCCTGTACCCGGCTGAATGGCTTCGGTCAGCAGGCGGCTGACGGGCAATACCGTGTTTTCGTTGAGCGCGCGGCTGGCCATAGCCAGCAGGTCGGGGGACAATCCGGCTCTGAGCTGACTATAGACGACGTTGGCGTACGTAACACCCGATGGGATTGGTTTGTCCAAGGCCAGGGCCTGGTAAAGCTGCCGCTCTTCCCGGCTGAAGGCCAGAGGATAGACGACCTGACGCCCCGGTATATCCGGTAGCGAAACCTGGGTAATGAGTCCTCGTGTGGGTTGATTCAGGACGATCTGGTAGGCGGGCTGCTCCCGGCTGCTCAGCACCTCGCCGGTGGGATTGTCGGACCGTCGCAGGTCCGGGCGCGTTGTCAGCTCCAGACCCATCCGATTTAGAAACTGTACCCGGCTGCCGGGGGTCAGGGCGAGTTTTCCGGTTAGACTCAGCAGCGCCTGGGTGGTCTGTTGGAAGTAAGCCCGTTCCCGGGCTTCGATCAGGGCCAGTTCGCCGGTTTTGTAGCGTTCATATTCGCGCAACGCAATCTGAACTTCATCGGCGGGCTGGCCACCGGCGATCATACGCTGCTGAAGGGAAACAAAGGGAAATGCCCGGATGAGCTGGCTTTCGTAGGTTATCTGGTTTTCTTTCTTGTAGTCCTGATAGTGACGCGTGACCAGCTTACCCAGACTGATCCGTTCGGCTTGGGTCAGGGGTCGGGATGGTCTATTGACGGGTGTGACGGGCCTTTCGGTGAGGGGTGTCACCGGTTTTTTGTTTTCCGCATCATTCCCGGTAGTGGTTGGGACGAACGGGTCGGGGGCAGGCGTTTGCCCAACCGTCCGGTTCGCCACGGTACCGATAGACTCCGGTAGGACGGGCAACTGAACGACCGTTGAGCGCAAACGGTCCCCGGCACTATACTGCGCCTGTAAGGTGCTACGGTGGTAAGCCGGGGGTAGGTTTTTCTCGCCGAATACGCTTCGCCGTTTCTGATCGATATACAGATACTGGCTGCCTGTATCGACAACCCGAATGCCTTGACTACGCAACACGCTGAGGAACGTGGCTTCCGTTAGCGCAGCGTATGGAGTGCGCCCGGCGTCGATGCGGTTCAGCAGGGCGGGCTGGTTCCGGGCATTCTTTTTGATACCGCTCTCGAAGCGTTTAGTCAACTGTTTCTCGGTTGGAGCAAAAGCAAACGAGCTGGCTTTGATGGCGGGGCTGACGGGGTCGGTACCGTTGGTCAACTGAAAGGTGACACCGGCCCAGGTTTTTTTCTCACCACCCACGACCCGCTCTCCCCTTAGCCGGTTGAGCTGAATGTTATAGCTGGCCAGAAAAACGGACAGATCCTCGTGTCCTGAGAAGGAAAAGTCTTTCAGTGCCGTTTGTACCACGTTGCCGATGGCTTGCTTGGTTTCCTGCTTTCCGTAGTGAATGGCGTCGGGTGACAGGGTGGCGGTGAGGGATTGGCCGGGCCGAATGTCTTCTGCTTTGATGAGGTTGTGTTCGATCTCCAGTTCTCTGCGGATGCGGTTGGAACGGGGATGATTGTGAGAGTCTGAAATGCGTTTCCCCTCATCATCAACGGATACCGACACAATATGCATGTGGGGATGCAGGGTATCCTCGTGTCGGTACATGAGATAGGGCTGCTGTCCATACCCCATCCGTTCCATGTATTCCTCACCAATCGTTTTTAGTTTCTCGTCAGTGAGTGTTTCGTCAGGATGAAAGGCCAGTGAGACGTGAAAGGTGGGTTTGCTGATGGTTGAATTGTAGTTAGCATACCGTTCGAGTTCGTCAACTTTACGCTCAACCGAGACAGAATCTCTTTCCAGCGCAATACTATTATAGCCGCCCAAAAAACGGGCATCTCCAAAAGCTACCTTCTGTTCATTGTACCGGACGGCTCCCGAAGGTTTTGCTCCCGTGCTGATTCTGGCAATCATCTTTATTTTTCTTTAGAATTACTTCATCAACCGGCTCGCCAATCCGGTATCTTTTTCTACCCTATTTTATCCGGCCCCATTGTATCCAGCTCATCATAAAACAGATCGGTTTTACGAACAATCGTTTCGATCAGGGGTAGTAATTCGTTGATTTTCTCTTCGACTTCTTTCTTTGCTTTCGAGTTCAGACGAAGTGAATTCGCTTTTTTTAAGAGCTGATTGAGATTAGTTGCAATACCTTTCAGATCCCGCTTTTGCGAGTTGAGGTGGATCAGTAGCGAGTCGTACGTTTGTTTATCTGGTGTCAGTTTTTGAACGACACCATCTTCATCGACGCTAATCCGTACGGTACCTCCCCTTATCTTTATGCCTTTCAGAATATTTTCTATGGCAAATGTATTTCGTGATGTGGGCCTACGTCTTCTTTCAGTATCGTAAGCTGCGTCGAATTGTTCTTTATCGGCTTTATTCAGGTGAAGCGACAAACGTTCAATTCGCTTTAGTCCATTAACTATCTCACGTCTTCCACCCTTTGAGACGTTATTTTTTTCGGCCTCGTTGTTTTCCATGGTGGTCTATATATTGAATGGTTTTGATTCGTTTATGATTACCACGCTTTCGAATGATCGTCACGGGAAATTAATGATCGAAAAACGAACTTACTTTTCTTACTATATCTGCCTCAATTTCGGTAATTGGGCAAACCTCGTTTTTAACCAGAAGATGTTCCTGCTCATAAAGTTTCTCGCTTTGATCATCGTCTATTTGTCGAACGGTTTCCCAATCAAGTAAACTGTTCCATTCTACGGAAGCATCTACCTGATTATTATTTACCGTAACCCGTACCGTTATGGTCAGATCAGTATGAGCTGCTGTAGTTAAAGACTCTTCTTCCAAAGGCATTAACTGGCTATCAATTGCTATTGAATCAGGCAGGAATTTCCACCCCTTACTTTTCGATAACAGGTTTATAAACCTATCCAGGGAAAGTTCACCGGCATTGAGTCATCTCCCGCCCCGCCAATAGCGACCTCCCTCACACCGAAGAAAAGAAGTCATGCGCAACTGACTCAGGAAATTATTACTTTTCACAATTCGGTCCATCCGTTTTCAGGACACGCTTTCTTCGCCCGTAAACGCATCCATCAACTGCTGCGTGTATTGGCTCATCTCCCGTCTTGTCAACTCCATTGTAGTCAGATTTACCCCAGCCATGCCGGGGATGTGTGTGGTGTCAAGTCCCTTGTCAGCCTGGATGCGTTCGCGCAGGGCCACGCCCGGCTGGCCGGGGGTTTTACTTGTTCGGTCGGCCCGGATGCGTTCGCGTAGGGTCGGTCCGCTGGTGGCCTCGCAGAGCAAGACCGGGTACGGAGGTAGCAACCCTGAGGAGGAACGACGAGGGTTGATGCCGCAGAAACCATATCTTGCTTCCGCCTAAAAATGGCGGATAAGGCGTGGGTTGGCCCTGCGCAAATGTACAAGATATGACCTACGAAAGCAATTAGTTATTTATCAAGTATATTGAAATAAGCCGTAAACTTGGTGAATCCCTTCTTTTAAATAGTCATTACTGTCATTATAGTATATAATTATGGTGATATACTTCTTTTGAGGATGGTAAATCTTCGCACAATAGATAAAACTCTCAATGTTTGAGTTTTTCTTCCAGTCCAGATAGAGCCTGTCAGTAAACAACCGGAAACAGGCTCAGAGGTAAACTTTATTTTGCACTTTTTAAATCAAAATCCAGTTCAATTAATCGAAAAAAAAATACGCGTTACTTACTGAGAAAGTCGTGGAGCTATTCGATAGCCATGTCTAATAATACATTGATAACGAGTTTATTGTATTGATTTATCATGTCCATGACGGCGTACATGCAGTATACATAGGTACGTACATGGCATGTACACAGGGATGTACAATGTACGCCCCTGTGGCGTCCCCGTGGCATCCCTGTGCACGTACACTGTACATCCTTAAGAACGTACACAAAATTAGCGGCTTGTACTTGGGTTCTTGAGTTGGTTTTATACATTTGCTATATTATTAATCTATGAAGCACATAAAAACTATCGTTACCGCCTTATGAAATCATCAGCATCATCACCTGTTCCTGCCCGCGTCGTATCCTTCATGACCCAGAAAGGAGGTATGGGCAAAACGACCCTGACCATGCTCGCCGGGGTACACCTGTATTATCAAGGATACCGGGTACTACTCATTGATGCGGACAGTCCTCAGCATAGTCTCAGCGTTGCCCAACTGTCTGAATCAAGGAAAATTTTTGGCTCACCCAAATTGACTGAAGCATTTGAGAAGCTTCCCTTACCTCCGATAGAAATTACAACGATTGAGCTATCAAGATTGAATGACATTCTCCCTAAACTTAAAGTGTCCGGTGAATACGACTATATTTTTGTCGACGTCACCGGTACACTGAACATGGAAGGACTTGAGGATTTGTCCCAATGCCTTGATTACGTTTTCGTACCAATGGAAATGGACGTAAAGAGTTTTGTTTCCGGTAACCAGACCGTCGATTATTTCCATAGTCTCAATTCAAACATTAAACTCTTCACCTATTGGAACCGCATCAAAAAAGGTGAGTCCGTTGCTATTATGAATATGGTCAATGAAGAGACACACAAAAAGGGTATAGCCCGTAATTTAAAGACCATTTTGTACGATTCCGTTCTTTTGAAACGAAGTGTGTCTGCCTACTTCCCGTCAAGCCAGCGCGAATTTTTGGAATTCATGAATGAGCTAGCAGATAATCGGATTGGTCAGTTTACCGAACTTCTCCCACCTGAAGAGAAAAAGAGCCAGGCCATTGAACTACAAACTGCGCAATAAGCTATGTCTACCAGTAACACGACCCGTTCTAAAGGACCCCTCGACGAACACGTAGATTCAGCAGCATTTGAAAATTTTCTAAAAAAGTCGATTAGGTCTAAGAATTTATTGCCCCTGACCTCTTCAACTCCCGATACAAACAGCCAATCAATCGCTGAGGTGTTCGTGAGTGACGAACAAAAATCCAGCGAGGTAACGTCAATACAAGATGAGCATGATGATCATGAACTGGCCGATATAATTGATCCTGCAAGAGCTAGTAAGCGGGTACGTATACCATCAAAAGACATACTTGATTTATACTCGAATGAGTTTCTAAAGTTAGGGATGCATTCTTCCGGCAGTTACCTGCGGCCAATGGTGACGAAAGAATCATACGAGCAACTGGATGTTGCTATCAAGTACTTCGGGAAGCGTGGTCTCAGTATCACTTTTGCCCGCTTAATTGATTGCATTATTCGGAAACACGTCGAAGATAATCAGGCCGTCTTCAAACTCATGGCCAAAGATCGCTAATCAATTTATTAACAAATTAACATCCCGGAAGATCATGATCGTTTCCCTTTTACTTTTGTTTCTGGCTACCGCCTGGATCATTTATGTGTATCTGGATCGATACAAATATTTTGTTTTACCCGGATCGCGGGTGACTCCGGATGGCGATCAACCAATGGGTTCGCCAGAAGCCAAGTCAGCTGCTCCAATCAAACAAAGAGGTATTTTAGGTGCCAGTCGTCCGCAGACGACGATTGGCAAGACTCCTCCGGCTACCGTGGCTGGCGTCGAGCCGATAGCCACGGCAGATACTGACGCGCAGGTAAAGTCATCATCTGTCGATGAGCCAGACAAAGATCAGGATGATGAAAATGGCTACGTGGACCAGGATTCCGAAAACAGTGAGGATAATTCTGTTGATGCGGATAATGATTATTCAGATACCGATTACCCTGAGCAAACGGACGACGAAGACTCCGTGTATGGCGGGGGTAATTCTGACGAAGAAGACGAAGGGGACACAGAGTCTCCGCTTCTGGACGCATCAAATGAAAGTGAGTTTGATGACGATCAGGATATTTACCCTGCGGTGACCAGTAACTCCGGCAATCTTGAGTTAACAAACAGGCATTCAGCGCTGCATGAATTTGGGCAACCCACGGCGTTAAAACCTTCGATAGTCAATCAGGTAAAGGCTATTGGTCTTGCGACAACAGAAGACAGCTCCGATCAGGAAACGCTCTCACCCGTGGTAGGATTTTCGGATGCATTCACTGATTATGACCTGGACAGGGTATTGGGCGAAGAAGAGAACCAGGCCACGCACCGGGTGGTCTCTGCCTCCCCTCATTATCTATACCGCGACCTTCCTTTATCGGAGTACGCTGCGCATTTCCGGGCACTCCGTGAAGCGGCCCAGTTGATTAAACGGGAAATCGATCGGGCCGCCTCAAAGGAAAGCGTTCAGCATCTGGCCCGGGGGTTTGTGCGGTACATTGGCGAGAAAGGGCTGTCTGAAGACACGAATATTATAGCATCCACAGAAGCCGTTTTACTGGGTTCTGATCGCACTGCTAACCCAGGTGGTACCGGTTACAATCAGGTCGATTCGACTTCAGAATACATCGACATTTTTTCACGCATCGAGCAGGCGGTTGCCACCTCTCAGGAGTTCGACGCCAGTTAGGCTCCTCTACTCACCGGTCATCTGCTGACTTTAGTTTGAGTATACGTCGTACCATGCGCTTGTTTATTGATACTATATATTATTAATTTGTCTCATAAATCAATCAACGATTTACCAGATAGATTTTTTTCTCATTTCAAAAATCAAGTTCCCTATGAAAGCAAGAGTAATTCGTATCGCCCTGTTCAGCGCAGGAATGTTTCAGGCAGCGTCTCTTTCCGGTGTCTATGCCCAGGCCGGTGGTGGCACCTCACCGGGATTGACCGGTGTAACGACTGCCCTGAGCGGAGTCAACACGGGTGTGCGGACGCTGTTCCCGATTGTAACGAATATCATGCTGGTCGTAATGGCCATAGTCGGCGTGATAGCGGCTATTCAGGTGTACAGCAAGTGGTCGTCGGGTGATCCCGATGTTCGCAAGTCCGCTACCCAGTGGTTTGGTGCCTTGATTTTTGCCGGTATCGTTCTGCTGGTGATCAACGCTGTTTTCGGTACGACCTAATCGAAGGGGGTTCTTTCGTTTGGCCCTCACGACTTAATTCTGATATTATGAAAAGGCATACGTTGCTGAGCGCGCTGTTTCTGATAGGTGTTGTCAACACCCTTACGCTATCAGTTTGTCAGGCTCAGGGTGGGATCAGGTCAGTAAATGGCGCGCTTGGGGATGTGAACACGGGTGTTCGCAGCCTGTTTCCAACGGTGGAAAAACTGTCTGCTGTCGTCATGGCCATTATCGGCGTGATCGCGGCCATTAAAGTATACAGCAAATGGTCAGGTGGTGATCCCGATGTACGCGAAACGGCCATGCAGTGGTTCGGGGCGCTCATTTTCGCGAGCATTGTTCTGGTCGTTATCGAAAGTGTTTTTAGCCCTAAATGACGATGCGACCATCTCTCCTGTTACGGCTTACTGTGCTCTTCATTGTTTTTACGTGTATGGGGTTATCGACCCTGTACGCGCAAAGCTCGGAGTCCAGTGATGTGATTTCGGCGATGCAGCAGTCCAGCAGCGATATCCACACGTTGTACCCAATCATGGAGAAAATAGCGGCTGTTGTCATGGCGATTATGGGTGTCATTGCCGGCGTCAATGTCTTTTCAAAATGGGCGAATGGTGATCACCACGCCCGGCAGTCGGCGCTCAACTGGTTCGGTGCCATTGTTTTCGGCAGCTTCCTGTTAATCATCATCCGGGCTATTTTCATTTGATCACAACAACCTAAAAAAAATCATGACCCGCAGAAAAACGGCTGGCCGGAAAGTGCTCCGGTTTTGGGCAATAACCAGTTTACTGGTGCTGGCTTCAGCGCCAATCCTGCTGGCGCAGGGCGACTTTGGTGCTGGTGGTTCGCCGTCGGAGGCCACCTTACTGGTGTCGGGCCTATACCGGTATTATAAGCTGGTTGCACAAATCGTATCGGCGATCTGCGCCTTGATTGGTGGCGTGAAAGTGTACGGTAAAATTATGGATGGTGGGTCAGAAAGCCGGCGCAGCATCCTGGTCTGGTTTTCGGCGAGTCTGTTTTGCCTGTTTATCGAACCAATTCTCGATTTACTATTTCGCGTTTAATCCCGCGTCGCCACTGTCGTCTGCTCTTCCATGTATAAAATAAACAAAGGTGTTGACCGCCCACCCGGGGTACTAGGCATTCAGGGAATGAACTTCTTGACAATGCTGGCCGGCGGGGCCGTTGGGCTGCTGGTAGTGATGACAATCGTTATCGTGGCTTCCGGCATCAGCGCAGGGTTTGGCTTTGCCGGTTACCTCGTCGGCGTGTACGTGATGTATCTGATAATTGTCGGTTACTCGCGCAAATATGGTGAGCGGGGCTACGCCAAGCTGCAGGCTCGGAACCAGTTTCCATCTATCGTCTCAATTCGCTCATCGGCTATCTTCAAAGAAATCCGGTCCGGTAAATCGTCAATCAAAAAACGACGCGGGCTACCTCTTCCGGGTAGGAGTGACGTACCCGGTAAGCGCCGGTTACCCGCCTAAATTCAAGAATGGGCTACGCCAAATTGCGGACCCGTCATTGGTTTCTTTCAATTATTTCGATTCGCTCATCGGTTGTCTTCAAAAAGATCCGGTCCGGCAAATCATCAATCAAAAAACGACGTCGCTGATGGCTGGTAAAGCAAAGGATATCCTGGATGTGTTCCCGGTATGGAAAGTAGAAAATGATTGTATCATCTCCACCTCCGGAGATTATACCGTCTGTTACAAAGTAACGCTGCCCGAGATTTTCACGCTGATGGCCAGCGTACAGAAGTCGGGAGAGCACCGGGAAGAAACCGGAGATTTCCGCGATCTGAATGAACTGTGGAGCAAGGCGTTCGCCGTCTTGCCCGACAACACTTGTCTGCACAAACAGGATTGGTTTGTAACCGAAAACTACTCGACTGACCTGCCGGTGAATTCATTTCTTGACAAGTCGTCGCGCCGTCATTTCAATGAGCGTCCTTTTTTGAAACACGTCTGCTACATGTACGTGACCAAGCTCAATCCCGCCCGGCGCGATATGAGCTCGCTCAAAACTACCCTGTTGCGGGGCCGTTTTGTACCGCGTAATCTGATGAACAACCGTACGCAGGATGAATTCTTTAATTCTATTCAGCAGTTCGAGTCCATCATCACGTCGAGTAAAATGATCGGTATTGAGCGGCTGACGGCGGATGAGATTGCGGGTAGTGTTTCCAAGTTGGGTAAGCCGATTCCCGGTCTTTTAGAGCGGTACATGGCCTTGGAAATGACTGAAGATATCGTCCCCTTAAGCGACGTACTCATCGACGGTAATATTCAGGTGGGCAATAAAATGGTCCGGTTTTTCACCATGTCCGATATTGATGATCTGCCGGAGAACGTCTACACCCACAACCGGGTGGATGGCCTATCCTCTCAGCATGCCAGCATCAGCGTTAGCTTCGCCACGCCCGTATCATTGATGCTGGCCGTCGATCACTGTTACAATCAATACATCTATAAATTGAGCAAACAGGTCGAGTTCCCAAAACTCGAAGCCCGTTCCCGGCAGATGAAATCGCTGGCATCGTTCTCCAAGGATAATGAAGCCAACGCCACGCTCATCAATCAGTACCTGGAGTACTCGGCGGAGACGGGCTATCCGCCTGTCCAGGCCCACTTCAACCTGATGGTGTGGACCGAAGATATTGATCAGCTAACGTCCATTCGGGGTCAGGTCACCTCGGCTATTTCAAAAATGGGTATCCGGCCCCGGGAGAACTCCCTGGACGGCGCAGCCCTGTTCTGGGCGGGTATTCCGGGGGCGGCTTCCGATTTGCCGACTGAGGACAAATTCTGGACGTTCCTGCCCCAGGCCGCGTGTCTGCTCAATATGGAGTCGCCAACCCACGACGACTTAACCCTGTACGGGGTCAAACTGACGGAGCGGCTTAGCGGCATGCCCATCATGGTCGATCTGTCGGATGCACCGATGAAGAAAGGACATATTACGAACCGCAACAAATTTATCCTTGGGCCTTCGGGGAGTGGCAAATCGTTCTTGACCAACCACATGCTGCGTTCGTACCATTCAGCCGGCGCGCACGCGGTGATCGTGGACGTCGGTGACTCTTACCAGGGGTTATGTGCCATGTTGGGGGGCAAGTACCTGACCTACCAGGTCGATGATCCGATCAGTTTCAATCCATTTTTCATTGAGTCCCGGCTGAAGCCGGATATCGAGAAGCTGGAAGCCATCAAAGCTTTGCTGCTCTCGCTGTGGAAAAAAGAAGAGGAAAGTCTCACGCGGTTGGAAGAAACAGCCCTCTCGTCGGCCGTAACTGGTTACTTCAAACACCTGGATAAAGATATTGCCGTTATTCCGGGTTTCAACTCCTTCTACGAATATCTCCTGACTGGTTTTAATGACTTTCTCAGGGAAAAGAAATACGAGGCAAGACATTTCGACTACGACGGGTTTCTGCTCACGATGGAGCCTTTCTACCGAGGGGGTGAGTACGATTACCTGTTGAACTCGTCGACGAACCTAGATCTGATCAACGAACCATTCATTGTCTTTGAGCTGGATAACATCAAAGACAACAAGATCCTGTTTCCCGTGGTCACGATCATCATCATGGACACATTTATCACGAAGATGCGGCAACTGAAGGGCGTCCGAAAAATAATTTTGATCGAAGAGGCCTGGAAAGCAATTATGAAAGCCGAAATGGCAGAGTATATCAAATACTTGTATAAGACGGTCCGGAAACATTTCGGGGAAGCCTGGATCGTAACGCAGGAAGTCGACGATATCATCAATAATCCTATCGTTAAAGACTCCATCATCAACAACGCGGATACCAAAATCCTGATGGATCAGCGCAAATACGCGAACAAGTTTGACGAGGTGCAGAAATTTTTGGCCATGACCAACCGGGACAAAAATCTGGCGCTATCGCTCAATAAAGCCAACGATCCCAAACGGTCATACAAGGAGATGTTCGTCAGTTTCGGGGGACAACATTCAGCAGTATACGGCGTCGAGGTCTCCAAAGAAGAGTATCGCGCGTTCTCGACTGAACAGACCGAGAAGCAGGAACTTCAGAAGCTGGTGGTAGCCAACGACGGAAATTACGACACGGCCATTCGGGAGTTGCTCGATGTCGGAGAGTGAGGAAAGATTATCTTCTGTAAGTCTTTTTATTCACCACTAAATGCCCGGCTGGGTACGAGTATGAAAAGAATAACCGGTTTTTTACTGATGCTGGGTGTACTGCTCTTCATCGGCAGTTTCGGCACTTCACCCAGTGCGTACGGGCAGGCCGTACCCACCACGACTGTTGTCTCCACGGATTCCCTGGGGGTAGAGACGTACCTGGTTCAGTTTCCTGACGGACGCCCGGACCAGACGGCTGTTGGCGTGGATCAACTGAGCAACATCCTGACGGCATACGCGGCTGAAGTATCGAACGGACTTACTGGTAATATCAGTACAACGGGCAACGGAAGCGGATCAGGCTACGTCGGTGGCCTCTGGCAGGGCGTTGTCGACACCGTTGACGATGAAATTCAGAATATCCTCCAGGAGGGCGTTCAGGACATTATGAATGGTATCAAAGACACCATAATCTCCTACATCACCAGTCTCCTCGATTCCACGCCGATTACTGAAGTCAGTTCGATGAAACGGCTGCTAAAGGATGCCTACTCCAAGCAACAGAAGGTGCAGTATCAGGACTACAAAGTAAAGTACGCGGAGATGAAATCCCAGACCGAGCTGAGTTCGGGCTTCGTGAAGTACTACAATGCGCTCGATCTGAAAAAACAGATCGAGCTGTTTGCCAAACAGGTTGAGAACACCCGTAAACTGGCCGGCACCCGCTTTTTTTCGAACAACCAACAGGCAGCCAGCAAAGAGGTGCTGAATAAAATCAGCAATACCGATGCCCTGGTTGAGGATGTAAAGACCGCCTGCAACCTCAACCAGGGGACGGTATATATGACGGAAGCCGACCGGGTAAAAGTACTTGAGTCCGCGCGGGACGAGATAAAGGTCCGTCACAATCAACTCTCCGCCCTTAATAAATTTCTGAGTGGCGTGTACGCATCACGCGTCACGGCTTACTCCAAACAACAGCAGCTGCGGGGGATGTACGGTCCGAACAGCACGCTGAACCGGAACGCCGAAGCCGGTGATGTCAAACTAAATCAATAGCCAATCGCCCTGATGAACATCTCTACAATCAAGCGAAGAACCGCCGGATTATCCGTATTGGCCTTGCTGGCCGGTTTTCTTCTTTCGGCTCAGGTGTCCGCGCAGGTCGCCACGGACATTCCTGGGAAAAATAGTCTGTATGCCAACCAGCGAAACAGCACCATCCTGACCGGCGAAATCGACAACATCCTCGGCGGTGAAGGATTTGGGGCGGACCTGATGAGTGGTATTCAGGGCTACGGGCTAGACGTGGCGGCAGCCATTGCCTGGGGGGTAGCCGACAAAGCGGTCAAAGCAATCGCCGACGCAACCATTTTTGCGCCCATCGCCACCACGATCATGGAGGTGTATGAAAAGGCCAAGCAACTTAAACTCGCCAATGCCCTGAACGCCGTCAAGGAAGTACACCGGGATGCGTTGAGTCGGCAGTTGAAGCTGCAATACCAGAAGTACAAGCTCAACTACGGGCAGTGGCAGGCCAAGGCCCGCAAGACACCGGGTCTTAATGCATCGAAGACCGTGGACCAGACGCGGGATGAGACCGAAGCCCTGTATCCCAATTACGCCAACGTCATGTACGAATTTGACGGCATGCACGAGGATTCAATCGTCAACGCATCGCCGGACATGGGCTTCCATCTGTTTGCAGCGGCCTCTGCGCTGTCCAACCACGACGACATCGACCTCAAGTTAGCCCTGGCGGATAAGCAATACATTGACTCGACGGGCAGTGAGGTATTTGCCATGTCGGCCTACGACCGCATCCGCTTGCGTCAGGAAGCCCGGCTCGAAGCCAGTGAGCGCAACGCGGCCCTCATACAGATGCAGCAGCAGGTGCGGGCTCGAATCAACCTGGAGCGGTCCAAGATGATGCAGAAAAGCATGAATGGCTATATCCGGCTGAACAGCCAGAATCACTGAGCGTTTATCGCACCTCCTTGTTTTTCAACATTTAACCGGGACGCGTCCGCGTTTCAACCCGATGGATTCGATTGAAGTTGCCCTCAATGGTCTGATGAACGATATGTACGGCCGGTCCTCTTATTTTGTCGGGCTTGGCCAGGCTCTGGGTGGTCTGGGGGCCATCATGTATATATTCATCCGTATATGGGGTCACCTGGCCCGAAATGAGGAGATCGAAATAACCCCTTTATTCCGACCCGTTGCCCTGGCGATGTGTCTGCTATTCTACAAACCTATCTCAGGCTCAATCGTCAAAATAAGCCAGCAGATGGGTACCGGTACCCGGGTGCTGGTTACGAGTCAGCTTACGCGCGTAAACCAGTTGATTGCCAATAAGCAGGCACTGATCAAGGACCGGACGCTGAGACTGGCCACGGATATGCCAGCCATTGAAACGTCGGAGACTGGCAGCAACCAGTGGTACATGGACAAGCTTTTCAACAACTCGATTAGCAACTGGGTCAACGAGAAAGCGACCACTTACTTTTCCAGCGTTATCGACGACATCATCCAGGCCATTGGCGAAGTTTTCTTCAACACGGCAGGTATTCTGATCAAGTTTCTGCAAACCTTTTTTCTGCTGGTGCTGCTGATCACGGGGCCCCTGACCATTGGCCTCTCGTGCTTCGAATGGTTTTACTCGGGACTGGCCGCCTGGCTGGGGCGCATCATTCACTTAGTGCTGTGGATGCCCCTGGTCAACATCGTCGGCGGCATGCTCCAGACCGTCCACATCAAAATGCTGGAGGCTGATATTGCCCAGATCAACGCCACACCAAACGACGTCTTTACCCTTACCGATACCACGATGCTGGCGTTTTACCTGCTGGGTACGGTGGCCTACACGATGGTGCCGCTGGCAGCTTCGTGGGTCATCGAATCGTCGGGCGTTGGTGACGCGGTGGGCAAAGCGACGGGGGGGGTAAAATCCGCCGGAGCCGCTGCCGGTGGCGCAGCCGGTGCTGCGGGCGGGGCCCTGCGCGGGGGTATGGCCCGCGTAGCCAGCATGAGCAGCCGGTCGCAGAATAGTATTTAATGAATTGTTGATTTAATCAATCTCTATTAAGAACATGAATGCTACTCATTTCCGGTCGCTGAAGACCATTGATAATTCATTTAGACTCGTCCGGCTGGTGATGCTGGCTATTATAGCGGGTAGTCTGGCCTTTGCCCTCGGCATTGCTTACTGGGCATTTAACTCGGTCGAGCATTCGCGTCAGCGGGTGTACGTCATGGAGGGCGGCAAATCGATTATGCTGGCCTTGGCGCAGGAACATAACATGAACCGTCCCGCCGAAGCCAAAGACCATTTACGGGTATTCATGCGGCTGCTCTTCGATCTGGAACCCGACGAGCGGCAGATCAGTAAGTCGATCGAGCAGGCAACTTACCTCGGCGACCGGTTATCGGTGGTCCGGCTCTATACCGACCTCAAAGAGAAAGGCTACTATACCCGGTTGATGCAGGGCGACGTGCACCAGAAAGTGGAAGTTGAGCTGGAAGGTATCCAGATCGACATGACCCAGTCGCCTTACCCGTTTAAGCTGAAGGGCAAGCAGTTGCTGGTTCGCTCCACCTCCCTCACGGTTCGTAATCTGGAAGTGGAGGGCTTTCTCATCGACGTCGCCCGGACCGACAACAACCCGCACGGATTCATGGTCGAAAAGTTTCAGATTACAAACAATCAGGATATCGAAACCATCGCCCGTACCCCTCAACTCTCCGAATAATGCGATCGCTCCTGCTCCACCACAAAGCGTATCGACGGCTGGTCTGCATTCTGGTTGTCCGGGCGGTCCGGCGTTGGGAGACGCGGCCACTCGCCCGGCGTAAGCAGGAGGTGGTGGTAGGCGGTATCGTCGCGGTGCTGTGTCTGCTGAGCTCAGTAGTGTATCAGTCGGGCCATGCCCTCCAGAATCCCAACTCGGGTCTGGCCCCCCTGAGAGTCCTGCGCGAAACCAGTCAACCGCTTACCCCGCCCGTTCGCAACGATACGGTAAGTCTTCAGCAGACCGAGGCCAAGCAAAAGCAGCTGATGACTCTGCTGGAGAAGCATAAGGCTCCCCCCACCCGCCAACCCGTTTCCGGGCGGCTGCCCCAGGCCCCGCCCGTTCGCACTGATACAGTACGTCATTTTTAATCAACCTATTTTTCACGTTTATTCTGGCTTCAGCCGCCCAACACATGGATCAATACGAAGAGGACTCACTGCCCGAAGATAAGGACCCGCTTGTACCCCCGCCGTTAGCTTTTGTGCCCCTGGCACCGGAGAACGAGCGTAATCTCAAAACGCTGTTCAAGGACAAGCGCGTTTTACTGGCGGTACCACTGTTTTTACTTGGATTTGGCGGGGTAGTCTACTACATAGTGGGTAAGAATTCCCCCGACCAGCCCGTTCAGCAAATGGTAAGCCCCCTGAATACGGCGGTGCCCATGGCCTCCATAGACAGCACATCGAGTGGTAAGCTTCGGTTGCAGGAAGATGCCATGACCCTGGATATGAACCCGGCGGACCCCACGGCCAGCATGCAGGACGGGCTGCCCCAGGAAACCATTGACCCGTATCTGTACGGCGATAAACGGCGAGTTACGCGCCAGTCGAGTGATCGTAACATCCGGCGGGTGGACTCGGCGATCTACGCCCGTAACTCTTCCACGCTGCAATCCCCCACGCCCGCCCGCAACTACGCCGGCAGAAATGGCGGAAGCTATAACCGGGAAACCCTGCCGGGAACGCTACAGCCAGGTCGGGCGTCGACCTCGTCTGCGCCCGGTTTTCTGCGCGAACAGGATGCAATGCTGGCACCCGATGGTCCCGAGCGGGCACCCATCAGTCCCGAACAGGGGTACGCTCAGGGCGTTGAACTTCAGAAGACCGTGGCGAAACAAAAGCGGCTGATGACCCTGCTGGAGAAGTATAATGCGGATAAAGAGCAGCAGAAGCTGATTGATCAGGATAAGAAAGTCGTTCGCAAACCCGAGGAGGCTCCGCTGGTGGGGTCACTATCACCCGAACCGGTCCGGGGGGGCGGGTCTGCCAATACCTTCTTTGGTCTCTACACCGAAGACAAGAAAAAGCAGCAGCGCCGGCAGCTCGACGAGGAAGTCGGCACTATCCGGGCGATGGTGTACGGGGATCAGCAGGTCGTCAGTAATGGCCGGGTAAAGATTCGGTTGCTCGAACCCATTACGGTGCGATCGGTCGTTATTCCGGCGGGGTCCATTATCTACGGCATCGGCTCGTTCGGCACCGAGCGGGTGACGATCAAGCTCAATTCGATCCAGTATGAAGATCGGATATTCCCCGTTAGCCTGACTGCCTATGACATGGACGGGATGGTGGGTATTTACGTGCCGAACGTTCAGGGGCAGACCGAAACGCGTCAGGCGCTGGTTCAGGGAGCAAATGGCTTCAATATCAATACGGCGTCGGGTTTCAACACGAGTGCCCTGGCCGCAGCGGGCAGCGCGGGGGCGCAGGCCGTTATTCAGGGTGCCCGTCAGTTTGTACAGAAGAAAGCCGCCCAGCAGAAAGCCAGTCTGAAAAACAACTATTACATCCTGCTCCGGAGTGGTTCGGATAACGACCGTACTCAGGATGTGCCGGGCCGATCGGAAGGGAGAATGCCCGCCACGCCTTCCATGCCCGTCATTCCGGGCATGCCGGACCTGAGTTCACTGCCGGGCATTCCGACTGGTTACACGCCCCGCTAACCCCTTGTTTTTTATTTGCCCAAGATGGTCTACCCTATAAATTTTCAATCTATAATATATATAAATCAATGAAGACACGCATCGTATTACTCATTGGGGTAATGGCTTACGGGCTGTTCACGCCCGGTCTGGCTCAGACCTCGACGCTGCCGGCCCGGCTGCTCAATTCGCCCCCGGCAGGAGGGCCCCCGGCCGGAGCCGAGTCCAGAAAAAACGCTTCCACCGTTTCGACGGACCGACGGGTACCGCTCCAGCTGGTTCGCGATACCGTTGCGATCCAGCCCCGGGTTCCCGTCATGAGCCATCAGGATACGCTGATGGCCCTTTCTTCGATGTCAGCCATGGCACCGGCCCTGGCCTTGGGGGAGGAAAACATCATTGGCAGTTACTACGTGGAACTAAGCTTCAATAAAACGGTCAGCATCATCTTTAATTCGCCGGTACGGTCTGTCGATCTGGGCAGCCGCGACATCATCGCGGATAAAGCATCCGACGTCGAAAACATCCTGAAAGTAAAATCGACGAAACTGGGCTTCAATGAGACGAACTTTTCGGTCATTACGGCCGATGGGAAGTTTTACTCGTTTGTGGCTAATTACAACGAGTACACGCCCCTGCTGGCCATCAACCTCGCGGCCAAGACGCCCGCCATCCAGCAGGGTAAGGTAGCCCTCGGCTCCCGCGCGCAGCCCATTAACGGCGTCGATAAAGAAGACGGAGTCATTCAGTTTTCAGGCGTGCGGGCAACGCAGTCCGATATCGTCTATAACTGCGACAAAGTCATGCGCAAACGCCGGAACGTACGGCACGTGGGCATGGAAGCCAACCAGATGGAAGCTACCGTCCGGGGGGTGTACGTGGAAGAAAACGTCGTGTACTACAAGCTGGCCATGACCAACAAGTCAAACATAAACTACGACATCGATTACGTCCGGTTTTTTGTCAAGGACAAAGCATCGGGGAAAAGTGTCTCCCGGCAGGAAATCGAGGTGCATCCGTTCTACGTCTACAACGACGAAATAAACGTCGTTCGGGGCAAAAAGTCGATTGAACGCGTCTATGCCTTTCCCAAGTTCACCATTCCCGATAACAAGCAGGTGGTGATCGAAACGGGCGAGCAGAACGGTGGCCGGGTACTTTCCTTTGTTCTCAACAACAGCGACATCATGGGTGCTGACCTCTTCTAAACGATATGATCCCACTAATCAAGTTATTCAAGACAAACGGGGCCGGATTCTGGCTGGTTCTTGCCCTGTTAGCCGCTGTGCCCGCCCGGGCGCAGCGGCATATTAAAGGCCAGCTCGCCCTGACGCCGGTCGTGGGGATCCTGGACCGCGTGCCGACTTCGCTGGGCAAAGCCAACGGGCAGGGTCTGGCCGCGGGGCTGGATCTGACGCGGTACACGCATAAGGAAACGTACTGGAAAGTCAGCTATCTCTACGATCAGAAGTACTACGCCAATTTTGGCCGGTTCCTGACCAGCTCCCGTCATCAGCTGAGCTTCGACTGGGCACCCCTCACGCTGCACGACCACCGCCGGCACGTCTATATTGCCCCCATCATTGGCGCTTCAGTCGGCTACGAGCTGGTCAACAACAATGAAGAGACGCTGCCCGAAGGAACCATACGGAACGCTCCCAGCGTCACCGGCGGCATCCAGGCCGGTATCGAAGGCGAGTATTACGTGGCCGAACGAATTGCCCTGGTGGCCACTTTCCAGACGCGGTACCTGCCGCCCTCCGACGTCAGTGTATTTCGTTCGTACGGCCTGATCGGCATCCGGTTTTCTTTTTTTCGCAACTAATCCTGTTCCCTACGTCTATGCACTATCCCGATCTTTTAGTCGATCGTCTGCGCCATCTGGTGGCAGGCGGGTTCATGTTGCTGACCGGCTGTTCGACCGAGTCGCTGAACATCCAGACCAGTTTTCCCTTTACCGTGACGACCCAGAGGCTGCCGCCCTCGATCAAGGTCGGCAGCCGGACAGCGTTCGATGTCGGCATCGTCACCGAGCGCACGACCAGCACGACGGCGTACACCGCGCGCTGGCGTAATCTGTCGGCGGCTCCGGCGCGGTTTCTCCTCAACGGAGCACCGGTGACCGACAATCAGCCCGTCAGCATTCCGCTCCAGGGCAACACCGCCGTGTTCGTTCCCCTCGACACCAATGCCACCTCGTACCAGTTCGAGCTCAACATCATCGATCAGACGGGCGCGAGTCAGACGGTACCGCTTTCCCTGCAGACAATTAAATAAGCAGTACGGTTTAGTTAAAAATAATTAGGGTAAAGGGTCGGCTGATGCAGCCGACCCTTTCTGCTTCAGCAGATCCTCGGTTGCGCGGACCGGGTCGAGCAGAAACCTGGGCAAAATCTGGCTGTAAGTCTCCAGCCCCGCAAACACCTCAGCGAGTTCCTGGGGTTGCCAGAGTTCGGGCGACTCCAGCCGACGGCGGAACTGACCCCTGGGCAGGCTCGTCATCGTATGCACAAAACTCAGCGGCAGGTTCAGCTCCTCGATCAACAGGGGCAACGCCGTGTACAGCCGGACATAGTCGCTGACGGCCTGCGCGTCTTCAGTACGGTTCAGGGCGTTGAGCAAGGTACAGGCTTCCTGGTCGGAAAATGGACGTTTCCCATAAAGCTTGCTGAGGTAAGTAGTGACGTTATTCTCGATCAGATCGGCGTGGACCTGCCGATTGGCGTAGGACAGCTGACCGGTTAGGTTCCCATAGGCCACCCTATAGGCGTCGATGATCTGGCAATACGTCTTTATGGGGCGGTCGGGCATGATGACTCCGGTTTCAGTTCGCTGAGGATTAGCGGCACAAAATAAAGCATTTTAGGCTGAGTCGATGGCTGGAGCTAAAAAAGGCAGCTCCGGATGGGAACTGCCTTTGCTATCTATAAACCGGCTCTAACCCGGACTTATTGCTGATACTGACGTACCGTACGACCATACGCTACGGTTGGTTGCTCCCGCTGCTGACGGGGTGCAACGGACTCCCTATTTCGACGGGCACCGGGGGGCACTTTCGATACAGGAACCTCAAAGTCGATGGCATCAAAAATGAATTTGACGAACAACGAACCCAGAATGAAACCGCCTAAGATAAGAAACATGGTCTGCTCAGAAAACCAGCTATTCAGTGGCTGTTTCAGTCAACAGCAACTCGTTACGGTCTTCTACTGTGATAACGAACAAACCTACTAAATAAATTCATTTCCCCTTCCTCTACCGGCCCTGTAAGAACGTTCTTTCCCCTTTGTCGCCGGGCGGCAAAGCCGCACCCCTTTTTATCAGCTTGTTGTCTCCTCACCGCGTAGAGAGCCTCAATCAGCCTTCCCCGGAAGCTCATCCTCCTAACCTCGTCAGGCGGATGACTTATGGGCAACGATTATACCGTACTTTTGAGCCAGCCCGGATTCGCCAATGCATACCCGTAATTTTACTCTCTGAGGTTAGACAGTGGGTAGCGTGGCGTAGTTGTGCAGCCGCCGGGTACTCTGCACCCCCGCAGAGTCAAGCTGCACCCGTGGCGGGACTGGCCACAGGTGGCAGGAGTAGCCAGCCTCCGCCCTCTGTATATGGGCCGTCCAGGTATTGTACGTGTTTTGGGCGGCAACAATCTACGCCCCCCTCACCCACCAGTCTTCTCATTGGTTATGGTAGGAAAGCACCCGTAGCCGGGTTCAGAAGACGGCGTTCTTAATTCGTACTTCCCGTACAAGCCACGTGTCGCCGACCATGTTCTTTGTTTCCAAAACTTGAGACCGTCCCCACAATAGGACAAGGTGCGTCAATGGTTCGCGATACCAGCGCGGATCAAACCAGTAGGCGTCATAGGTGCTATTTACCTGCCCGTATAGCCCACGCAGTTTATAGACAAATAGGATCAGCAAGCTGGTCCACACGACCAGGTTAATAGCGTTGATATAAGCAAAGAATGTTTGCATCATGAGAATGCTTTGTATAGGTAGGGTAACGGGACTGACTGACGCGGCTTTACTATCGTTGACTGGGCCTAAGATACGGTAAATCCAGCCACACGAAAAACGCTTCTTCGGTGTCTATGACTTAGCTAACAATTTTGTCCGAAGGCATTACGCTTAGCCGGAAAAACTGCTGGTCAGGTCACATTCATGCAGATAAACGCGATCCCCTTCTTCGGCGGCTAAGTCTTCGGCATTACTCAAGGCCTCTAAAATTGCTCCCTCTTTATCAAGATCGCCCAGTTCGTAGCATTTTCTGGTCGCTGGCTGGCAGTCGGCTAACCAGCGGTTGAACGTCCCTTCGATAAATTTGAATACGGGGCTTTTCGGGCTTGAATTGTACGGATCATGCTTGACCGGCACACTTATCAAAATATGCGCGGACCGGGTCTTGCGGTAGTACGCAATGGGTCGGCCCTTGGCGAAGTGCTGGCCGCTGGTCTGACACGTGCCTTCATACCGGGCATTGATATGAACGCACTCGGGTGGTTCTGGCCGTTGGATGGCCGGTAAGGTCTGGGGCTGCATATACATGGATGGTTTGAGCCGGTTGAGCCAAATGGCTCAACCGGCTCGGTAGGGATTCCGTTTAGAAAGGCAAATCGTCGTCATTTGACGGTTCAACAGGTGTTTCGTTCTGTATCATGGCTTTGGCATCCCCGACGTTCGCTCCCTCGGCGGGTTTGGCATCCTGGAAGGTCACGCGGGCGTTGGTGACGCGCAACTTGCCCACCGCCTTGCCCTCCACCTTGTCGATATAGGCGTTCACCCCCGGTACGCCCTCCACCAGCACACTGCGCCCCACCTTGAAATTCTCCACGTTCACCTTACCCGGCAAGAGCACCTCCACCCAGCTCGTCGTGTCGGTCTTCTCCCCCGTCGCCCGGTCTTTCTGGTAGCCGTTGCAGGCTACCGAGAGTTTATGAAACGCATTCTCCGCGCCTTCGTTGATGGTCTCTACTGAACCGATGCGCCCGATGAGCGACATGTTGAAGAGGTTATAAAACATTGTCGTTTAGGTTATCTGGTCTGAGCAATCCGGCGTCTCCGGTGCTGATTGATAACAGGATAAAGATACGGCTAATGAGTCTGTATATCAATCATTTACGCCCCTTCTGGCTCCTCAGTAACACCCCCTTCCCCCTTCGTCAAAACCGGCTCTGCCGACTGATTTTACGTGTGGTAGCCCGCAGAATAACGGGGCCACTTTTTTTTGATTGGCCAGACCCTTTTTGGGTCTGGCGGTGGCGTAAAAAATTAATTTTCAGTGGCGTGGCGTGGCGTAGTATAACGGAACCACCAGCGGTAAACCTGCTGGCCGGGTATAGTTCCGACCTGAACCGACGATTAGCGGTTCAGGTCGGAAGGCAGTGCCTACACCACGTTAATTTTCAACTCCTTTCGGATGGTTGCCACGTGGCTGACCAAAATCGCATTGGTCAGACTCTGGGCGTAGGCGAATCCCTTATCAACATTATTAAAATTTGCAATAAGGACCGTAAGGTTCAGTGAATCTACCGCTGCTACTGGCTGGCCAATCTGAATCTGGTTGACCCGGTAATACAAATCACTGGCCAACTTACGCGCTACCGGCTCGTTCGTCGTATCGGAAAAGGCCTCTAAAATGGCGAGGGCTACCCCACACCGTCGGCTCTCGCTAAAATCGTAATTACTTCGGGGAGCGTTGATTTCCCGCCCTACATTAAGCAAAATCGTTTTCGGGTCTGCCCGTTCTACTTCGGTAATTTCGGGTTCATCGCGCTGGGCAATTCTGCCTTTGAACCCGGCCATTTTCAGCGTGGCAAGGGCAAGCAGCAAATCGGCAGTAAACAGGCCGTTGGGAATAATGACCGTTTTAATCAGGCTGGCGTTCTTCATGGCATCGGGGGCGTTAGTATTGGGGGGCCGGGGGTGCGGGGTGGCCCATTTCGTTACCCGTTCAACAGAATAAAAATACGTTTTATCTACCTGTATATCAACAATTTAGCCACAATACAAGCCCCCCCTACCCCCTTTGTCAGCCCCCGGCAGGGATTCGTTTTTTTGTGTGGCGTGATCCAACCGACGGGCTTTCTTAGCCGCCCGGCCCGATGGCGGGCCGGGCGGTTTGTGCTACCGGATTGTCCGTATGGTTCCGGTTGGGTGCCAGCTGGCACTCCCTTGATCGGCATGACCTGAATAAGTGTCTCAGAGCTGAAAGCCGAACTTGTCGATGAGGTGTTTGAAATACATGGTTGCCACGGACTGGCCCTTTTTATTCCGGGTTGTTGCGTAGACGAACGTGCCGTCGGACTGGGTCGATTCCGCTTTGTTGTACAGCGTCATAAAGCGCACGGTCTGGTTGAAATCATACACGGCATCGTCGTAATCGGTAAAATTACGCAGGGCCTTGGTCAACATTTTCAGGCAGTCCAGCCCCACGGTGAAGCATTCGCCTTTCTGGTTCTGGATGCCGGCCATGTTCACGATCACCTTACCGCAATTATCGCAGGCGCAGGCGTTACCGCCTTCGATACCTTGCCGGTTAATCCAAAGAAACTTATAGGTATCTGACAGGGGCAACTGCCGTTCGATGATTGCTTTCATAAAAGGGGGGGCTGGTGCAACGTGGGCTGGATTGATAGGTATGCGTATTTTACGTGTTCATCTACAGTTTAAAAATACGAATTATCTTACTGATAGTCAAAAGTTTAGCCTTGTCAGCGGGTACCCCCTCCCCTTTCGTCAGCTCTTCGCCATCCGCCCCCGGGTGGCGGAATTATTTTTAAGTGGCGTGTTATGAGGTCAACTTGGTTCAGGCGTGGCATGGTGGGAATGCATCCGCCCAGGTACGCCGGCTATTATGGGCATACCTGGGCGGGGCTACTTCTAACGCTTACCTATATACGCAGATTGGTAAGGCGTTCGGCTGTGAGCAGGCCGGGCGGCCTGCTTGAACCGGTCGATGTCCACCAGCACCTGCTGCACCTGCCGGTTGTCCGATGCATCGAGTCGGCTGAGGTCTTCACCGTAGCCGGTCTGCTGGCTCCACTCGACATAAGCCCGTTCGATAATCCGGTAACGGACAGGATCTGCGATGGCCAGGTCTTCCAGGTACCGGCTCAGCTCAATCAGCCGGTCGTTGAGAAACGCCTTGTTTTGCTCGATTCGATCCTGCCGGTCAAACGCAGACCGGAGAAAGTAGGCCGCCGGTCGGCGCGGGGGGTGGTGAGGGTTGAACCGAAGCGGGGCGCATCCGATCAGAACCATAGCCAACAGGAAAGCGGTTAGCCGGGTTATAGGGGTAGTTTTCATGGGCGGTGGCGTTGCTGATTAATGTGGACCGGGAACCTGTCAGCTCCCGGTCCGGTGAAAAATGGCTATATATAGAGAGACAGAAGCCGGTATGCTCCTCGATGGTGCGGATGACGTCGGATACATAGATGCCCGCCAGCACCTTGTTACGTTGCCCCTGGGTGACCTGGCTCCGGTCGGCATCGAGCGTATCGGCATAGGTATCATACCGGTCGGCTACGTGTCCGTAAAACTCCAGTTCGTACAAATCCCATTCCTCGTTATAGGAAAATTTGACGCGGGCGACCTTGGCACCCGTACCCATTGTCCACAAAACAAAGCACCGGGCATTGTCGTAGATAAGGTCTTTCACGCCCATCGCCCACCAGACCAGGGCAGGATTTGTGTTTGCCGACTCCAGTAGTTGGCGCATGGTGACGAGTTCAGGCCGCATGGGTTGTTCCGGGCCTTTGAATGCAAACAGGTTCATAAACAAGGAGTTGATAAGGGGCGGGTTTATTTCCGCCGTGACTCAGTAGGTTAGCAGTTACCAGCAAAGGCCGCGCGGGCTGCTTCCCGCTCGGAATCGTTCGGGTCCGGCCAGTTCATCAGCCGGATCATCGGCATCAGGTTGTCGGCTACGGCATAGGTCTCCATCCGGGAGTCGTTAAAATACCACGCTTCGAGGTCAACGAGTTGCCCCCCCGCCTGGGTAATGGCATGGCTAAAGTCAAGAGCTTGCACGATGTCAGCAAACCGGCCCATTTCTTCACCGTTAATATAGATCGTCGTCATAGGAGAGCGGGCGGCAGGGTTCTTTCTTTCCCCTTTTGCTTACTCAAATATACGCCTAACTGGACTGTCAGTCAAGGAATTAGCATTACCACAACACTCCCCTACCCCCTTTGTCAGACCCCGAAGGGATTTGTTTTCGTGGTCGCTACATGCGTGAATCGTTAGCCTTCCTGGTACTGGCAGCGCAGCTGCTGTGGCGTCTTGTGGGTCGCACTATGGACTATGGGGTGAACCGTCGGCGATACGGGGATCAAGCCCCGCTATCGTCTCTGATCGGGATTACTCAGCAAATAGGGTGTATGCCTGTAGCCCGTCCGCGGGGGGAGTCGCTCCGGCGGGCTGCGTCAGTGAGGGGTCCGACTTAGGCGCGTACCTGAACGTTCCAGTGATGGCGTAGAGGGCCAACTCACCCACGTCTCCCAAGGTGATGTATTCGGTTGCATCGACCATTGGCTTCAGTGATCGGGTGGTCAGTTGTACGGAGGTACACTTTTTAAAATGTCGATTGGCAAATGCCAGTTTCGCCGTCAAATACGCCACGACGTTGGCGGGGTCTTCTACCTGCTGACCGTTCAGATCCTTAAGAATCGGGCCGAGGTATTTTTTCAGGGAGTTATTCTGTTGCCAGGACGAGGTTTGCCGGATAAAATACATAAAAGCGGTTGGTTTAGGTATAGACGAAACCGGTAGCCGGTTTCGTCTATACGTTGGCTTATAGAACAGTAGGGGTTATACGTCGGCGGCCTGACTGTTGTCAACCGACAGAATGCCGCAGGCGGTAATCGTTCCAGCCGGGGCACCGGTTGATCGAATCGTTGATACCAGTTTTTCCATCTCCTGCGGCTCAATCTCGTACCGGCGCAAAGGCTGGTCCATCTGTAAATGCAGTGAGTTGGAGCCGCTGGACCGTGGCTTAGTCAGGCAGATGGCGTTATTGGCTGGGTCAAGTATGCCCATGCGGGTGCTGGACTGAATCAGAATGCGCGTCGTACCGACCTGGATCGGGTACACCACAAAATCATCGGCTTTGCGCATACCGAGGCCGAACAGATCGAACGAGGTGGTTCCGACCCTGTTCTTCCTGACGTTGGTAATAACAGGCACTCCTGCCGGGGGAGAGTCTACGCGGGTCTGGCTCATAACGGGGGTTGTTTTTCTTTTTTTGCTTCGCTCAAAGGTACGGCTAACGGCTCTGTCTATCAGCAAATTAGCGTTACCAGGACTCTCCCCTATCCCTTTTGTCGAACCCCCGGGGGGATTGTCTCGTGTGGTCTATTGCGCCGGGCTGTCCGCCCGCATACGGCCCGGCCTCAGCTGATCTTCCGGTACCAGAAAATAGCCATGCGGAAAGGTTACGCCGTAGGTAATGCTCGACAACAGCGAATTGAATTTGCCGTCCCGGGTAACGGTGCCTTCCGGGGATTTCATACCGCCGATGCTACCCACGTGCGTAACGGTATCACCCAGTCGATGGTGTGGCAGCTGATTGGTCGTGCTCATAACCCGGATAAATTCGTTCGTGCGGCCTGCCGTATAGTGCAAGTGGCATTGGCTGAAAATTAATTTTACTGTGGCGTATCGTGGTGTATCGACTCCGCTGCCCCTGCCGACAGCAGGTCGGCAGGGGTGTTCGTCACAAAAAACAAGTTAATCCGATGGCCGTGCCGGTATTGGTGTTGGCCGTTGCCTGCACCCAGACTTTCTTGCTCGGCGTGTAGATACCGATCAGACCGACACCAGGGGCGGTCAGCGTTTTTTCACCTGTTCCGTAGGACGCGATCTTTTGCCAGGTTAGGCTGATTTGCCCACCGACCCGTACCTGCCCGCTGAGCCGGATACCGGCTCCCAGGGCGGCCACGTAGCGTAGTTTCTGACCCGGTGTCAGGCCAAGTATTGCGCCCGCGCCAATCTGGGCAAAGTCCTTACCCGTGCTGCGGGTCAGCGTCGCCATCAGCCCGCCGTTGAGGTACAGCACGGCACCCATTCCGTAACGGGTATAGTATACCATATCACCGGGTACAGCCGTGTACAGCCGGTTGAACAGGGTACCCGTCTGGCCGACTGTACGCGGGGCGACTGTCAGGCCAAACGAATTCAGGAACCCGAACCGGGTCGCCGGGTTGGATCGCGGTGGCTGGCCGTACCCAGTAGCCGTGTCTGCAACGACAGTACGAAGAACGCTGTCAACGGGTGGCGCGGCTGTGGTACTGCTACTGAGCGGGACGGGCATCGGCACGGGGGGGGTAGTCGATACGGATATGGACAGCTGCGCCTTTTTCGCGCCGGGTACCTTCGGGATGGGCGGGGCCTTTCGACTGGTTTTTCTGGCCGCTGGTGTTGGTTGGCCGCTGGTGCTGGTAGCGGTACTGAGCGAGTGGACAAGAAGCATCAGGGCAAACAGGGTCGTTTTCATGTCAATCTTGTTAAATGTGGCCTTTGTCATCAGTTTGATAACAGAATAAAAATACGACTTATCTAACTGTTTATCAATGGTTTACGTACATAAAGGCCACCCCCCCTCCCCTTTGTCAGCGCCCGGCAGGGATTAGCTTTTTCGTGGCGTGTGGGTGCGTGTGTCAATTGGTATTGCTTACGTGGCGTCGTGTCCCAATCGCGGTGGCGACAGAGGGACAACCAACGAAGCCGGCAAGCGGAGTGGAAAGGCCTTTTTCAGGCCCGTAGCGGAGCTGATAGGCTCGTGGTGGGCACGGGCGTCGACACGGCGATTGGGACGCGCCTGGACGAATTACTGGCGGCATGGGCCTTTTTCAGGCCGTTGACGTCTGGGTGGCGTGTTGACAAAAGTAAATAATACGTCCCCTACTGGTGCTGCGCGTCCGGCTCCAAGCAGGATAGTGCCTGTCTTCAGCGAAACCTGGCCAGGTAAGCCTGCACCAACTCCTCGACCAGCATGCTCAGATGGGGCATGGCGAATTCGTCATGGTCGATTTGATCCAGTTCCTCTCCGGTAGCCTCATTGTTTACTGGTACCCGCTCGTACCAGCCGATGCGTTGCCCGTCGTTGACAAACTGGGCTATTATATTCAGCTGGCCCGTCAGCAGTTGACCATAGGGCGTCAGTTCGCTTCCCTCCGGGAGAGTAATCTCGAACGGCTCGGTATAGCTGCCCTGCTGAATAATGATCCGGCAGGCATTGAGCAGGCTCTGGTCGTAGGGGCAAAGGGTCATAAAGTTGCCCTCTCCTTTCATGTACTGATAAAGTTCTCGGCTGGCCCGCACCAGGTCGCCCGGTGTACGGACAGCCGGTATTGACATCCTCCCCCCGCTAAAGCGCGGGGGATTCCCTTAATTAGCCTGTGATGCCCCAAAGGGGGTGTGAAGTATGTTGATTGCCGCGTTTTGGTCTCTTTGGTGAACAGAACCGCATTCGACACATACCCACTCCCTTACTCTCAGACCTGCTAAACCTTTCGGCCCGGTTCGTTCTTTGCAGTCCGAACAAGTCACAGTTGAGAAACTTTCATTCACCTCTTTGTAGTCCGACGCAAGCGAAATCGCTTTGTATTTAAGCATCAGTTTGAGGTCGGCCCAACCAGCGTCAGAAACGCTTTTAGCCATGCGTGTTTTCTTTAGTTTGGAACTACTTACATTACCCACTACAATCGTGTCGTACTCGCCTACCAACCGCGTAGAAGTCTTGTGGTTCCAGTCCTTACGTTTGTTTTTGATTTTGGCGTGTATGGCCGTGACCCGCTTTTTCTTAAGAGCGCGTTGGGCAACGGCCAACTGTACTTCGTATTTTTTAGTCAGGTTTTCCCGGCTCAATTCAACACCATCGGAGAGCGTGAGCAGGGTTTTCAAACCTAAGTCAATTCCGCACTGCTTACCCGTTTTTGCCCGGCCTTTGTCAGCTTCTTCCATGACGAAGTTGACGTACCAATGGCCCTGTGCGTTCTGCGAGAATGAGCCAAAGCGTACTATACCTTCGATGGGGCGTGACAACCAGAACCGGAACGTGCGACCGCCGTAGGTGACGGAATCGCTGTTGACCTTTACACCCGATGCTTTGAAAGGAATCCAGCCTAACGACCGTTTGCGGGAACGCCAATTCAGCTTAACGCGCTTGAACTGCTTACCCGATTTAGCGTATTCCTCACACACCGCCTGAACCGTCTGCGAGTGCAACCCAAGTTCTTTGCCGCAACCGGCAGTTAGCTTGTTCAGATCAAAAGCGGAGAACGTTTTGCGGAATTTAGACCACCGTTCGGCGTTGGACTGATTGCAGAAGTTCCAGACAAAGTTTACCGAATAGCCCATCTCCGTCAGGTGCTTACCCGCCGTTGAGTCTTTGATTCGATATTGATACGTTGTCAGGTTCATTACACAAAGCTAATACTTTTTGCTAACCGCGACGGCGGACCGTTTACAACATGAAACAACTCGAAAAGTCCCGTAGTGCTACCTACAATTTAGGCTACCACATTATTTTTTGCCCCAAGTACCGTCGGAGGGTTCTAGTGGATGCTGTTGAGGTCAGACTAAAAGAAAACGTGCGTGAGGTAGCCAAAGAAAACGACTGGCAGATAGCCACGCTCGAAGTAATGCCTGACCATATTCACATTTTCGTGAAGGTCACACCAATGGACAGCCCGGCTAACATCGTAGCCCGAATCAAAGGGCGTAGTTCGTTTGTGCTGCGTAATGAGTTTCCAGACCTGAAAACGCGACTACCTTCCCTTTGGACACGTTCGTACTATGTAGAGTCGATTGGTAGCGTTTCGGCGGAAGCGATTACCCGGTATATTGACAATCAGAAAAAACGTTAACAGACCTTACGCATTCGCGTGTCGTTTACATCCCCCACCTAAAGGAGGGGGTTTTCACTAATTTCTCATAAATTACTTGTTAGCATGGTAAGAATGGGTTAGCCGTTCAGGCCGTGTGCGGGGTTTATACGCCGGATTTCGTCCTCGTTCCATACTTCGGCGGGTGGTCGCTCGTTTATCCGGTTTTCTTCGTCGCCATAATTTCCTTCGCCCCGCGCATAGTCGGCGTACTCATTTTCGAGTCGCTGGCGTATTTCGGCGCGTTCGAGTTCCTCGGGACTCCATTCGTCGCCGTCCCAATCATGGGCGAGAAGGTCTATTTCGTCCTCATTCATACCGGCTTTGTGCTTTGATTACCTAATAAAGATACGGCCAATCTCCCTGTCTGTCAACGGTTTACCTTCACCATCGCACGCCCCACCCCTTTGTCTTTTTGTTTTTTCCAGTGCGGCATACAAGACCAGAAATCCGCTTTCTATTTCGATTTACGTGGCGCAGTGGGTTGCTGATTTTGGGCGTATCGTGTCTGGCCGGGTCAGCCCCCACCCCGTTTCGGGGTGGGGGCTGACCCGCTGGCTCCGTCTCAAACCGTAATGGCCGCCAGCCGAAGGGCGTGGTCGATGGCGTCGGCCTGAGTTGGGTAAGTCGCCATAAACCCGCTGTTGTGGCGGAACGTCTGGGTATCCACCGGGGGTATAGTCAGGTCGTTCGTATCCCGGCTGATGACCGAATAGCCCCCCCGCAAATTGGGGCAAACCAGCATAAAGATCCCCTCGGCTCTGGCTTTTTCTTTCCAGCCCAGAATGGGGTCAGCTTCGTACTGGTAGGCGATACCCTCGGTTTTTACCAGCGCGTCCCAGCGCTTTGCGTCAAGGATAGCCTTCTCGATGGTTTCGATCTGGGCGGTCAGAATCTCGGTCGCTACGCTGAGGGCGCGTTCAAACCCGTTCAGTAGGCTGTTAAAGGACCGAATCAGCATAGTAAACTCGGGCAAAAATACCCCATCCGAAAACGTGACGATACCCCGGTCCACGTCGCTCACGCGGTTAAACAGGCGGTCGGCAAGTTGATCGGCTGTTTCCTCCCCGATGATCTGCCGCAAAAAGTCCAGCAGTAACCGGTTGGTGGCGGGCAGGTCTTTGTCATGGTGGTGGTCAAAATTGAGCAGTTCGGGTTTGTACTCCATGCCTACATCAAGGACCATAACCGCTTGATCAGCCATGTCCTCGAGCGTTGGCTTGTACGTCCGCTCGATTGGCGCACCGCATCCCGTCAGGCGTAACAGGGCAATAGCCAGAATCTCGTCGGCGTGGAACTGTCCGGCATGGGTAACTATTTTCTTGATTGCTGCCAGGTTTGTCGTCATAAGGGCGGGGGCATGGGGTTGGTTTATCCGCGACGGCCTTTAGATTTGGACCGTTGTACGATTCTAAGATGAGTCGTGTAACTTGGAGCTACTCACAAACCGTGAGTGACCAACCCCGGCAGGGTACCTTAACGCGTCGGCAAGGTTCACAACCTATGGACCGATTCAAGATCCTGCCGGGCTATTTAGACGTCGACTTCAGATAGAAATGCGGCAGGGCCGCCTGTGCGGTTCACGGCCCATTAGCAAGGTATTGAAACGGTCCGCCGTAGCGGGTGTCTAAACGTTGGCCAACTTACTCACTTTTACCCCGTAAAGTTATGCAATTCGATTACTTCATTGGTATTGACGTCTCAAAGGCAACACTCGATTTTGCGGTTGCCAAAGCCAACCAGATTCTTTTTCATCAGCAGGTGAGTAATGACAAAAAAGGCATTACTGAGTTCCTCAAAGCATTGCGTCAGCAAACCAAAGCAACCATGGACCAGTGTCTGTTCTGTCTTGAACACACGGGAATTTACAATAACCCTTTGTTAAAAGCACTTCACCAACTCTCGACCAATATATGGGTGGAGCGAGCCGTTCATATTCAGGAGAGCATGGGCATGACACGCGGTAAAACCGATCAAGTCGATGCTAAACGCATTGCTTTGTTTGCCTACAAAAACCGCGACGAAGCCCGTCTGTGGACCCCACCACGTACTGTAATCGCCCAATTGGATCGACTGACCGCCCAACGAGCCCGCTTGGTCAAGGTCATCAAACAGCTACAGACACCACTGACCGATTCCAAAGGCTTCATTGACAAAGCGGAACGCAAAGCTGAGCAACAGGCCTGTGCTGGCTCATTAAAAGCCCTAAAGGCTGATCTGAAATCGGCAGACAAAGCCATCGTTGAGTTGGCCCAGGCTGATCCTGAACTCAAACGGCTTTTTGAGCGGGTCACCTCTATAATTGGCATTAGCCAGACGACGGCGGCTGAAATTATCGTCACTACAAATGAATTCAAATCCATCACTGATCCCAAAAAATTTGCTTGTTACGCTGGGGTTGTTCCTTTTGAGCGTAGTTCAGGCCAGCGAAAAGGACGGCCCCAGGTCAGTCATATGGCCAACAAAAAAGTAAAGTCCTTACTCCATCTGGGAGCAATGTCAGCCATCCAGCATTGCGCTCAACTCAAAGCTTATTACCAGCGAAAAGTCAAAGAAGGTAAGAACAAAATGCTGGTGCTCAATAACGTCCGCAACAAGTTAGTG
>Ga0123337_10000762_pt1 | contig 48996 bp, 33 predicted proteins | sample frozenSSSSmetaG_FD_89792 | JGI IMG/M metagenome (GOLD analysis project Ga0123337, IMG submission 89792) | Glacier valley bacterial and archeal communities from Borup Fiord, Nunavut, Canada, to study Microbial Dark Matter (Phase II) -... | ecosystem: Environmental > Aquatic > Freshwater > Ice >... | reverse complement strand
GGATGACGACTGGTTTAATAGCCAGACGATCGTTATCCTTTGTGTGATGGCAGTATTTGGTTTATTCTTTTTTCTCTGGCGCGAGTGGACGTTCCGGAAGCCCATCGTAGAATTGAGGGTGTTGAGAAACGGAAACCTGCGGGTAGGTACGGTGTTATCTTTTATATTGGGATTCGGGTTATACGGATCGACATTTATCATTCCCCTTTATACGCAATCAACTTTAGGGTGGACGGCACAGCAGTCCGGAATGTTATTCATACCTGCGGCGCTGACAACTGCGGTGATGATGCCATTGATCGGGCAGCTGTTGCAAAGGGGAGTACCGCAGCAATATCTTGTTGCCCTGGGCATGCTGATATTTTTTGCCTATAGCTACTGGGGGTTCAGGATCATCACGCCTGATACCGGCAAGTCGGCCTTTTTCTGGATGCTGATATTTCGCGGTATAGGCATGGGACTGCTGTTTATTCCCATTACGGCTTTGTCTTTAAGTACGCTGAAGGGACAGCAGATAGGTCAGGGAGCGGCCTTTACGGGCATGATGCGACAGCTTGGGGGATCTTTTGGTATTGCGGTGATCACTACGTTTTTAGCAAGAAGGAATATGTCGCACAGAAGTGATCTCGTGAGTGCGCTGGATTCCAATGATCCCAATGTAATGAACAGGCTCACATCTATTCAGCATGGATTTATGGCCAAAGGCATGCCGGCAGACCAGGCTTTAAAAGCAGGATATACAACTTTGGATCATATCGTTACCAAGCAGGCCGGCGTATTGTCTTATATGGACGCGTTTTTATGGTTGGGTATTATGTTCCTGATCTGTATTCCTTTTGTATTATTGGTAAAAGGAAACAAAAACGTGTCAAAAGCTGCGTTTGCAGAAGGCGCACACTGATATTATTGAAAATTCACGAGACAGTAATACTTTCTGTCATGCCATTTTTCAGGGAAATATTGCTGGTGACGGAAGCAGGAATATGTTCCCGGTAGTGACTTACATAAATTAGTGTCACATTACTGTGATGGCATATTTTGTCAATAAGCTGCGTGAAAAACAATTGCTGAGAATGATCAAGCCCCTGCGTTGGCTCATCCAGGATCAATAACGCAGGGTTCTTTACCAGCGCCCGCGCAAGCAAACAAAGCCTTTGGACGGATGAGGGGACCCGGTTAAATAAAACATTTGCATATTTACCGAGGTTCATAAACTCCATCCAATGCAGACTATGCTCCATTTTTACCGGATCTGATGCCCGGAATAATCCAACAGTATCATAAAATCCTGATTCAACAACCTGCAGGCAAGATGAATCTGTAGGAAAATACTGATACAGTTCCGGAGATACATACCCCGTTTGTTTTTTAATGTCCCAAATACTTTCTCCTGATCCTCTTTGTTTATCAAATAAAATAATGTTATTTGAATAGGCCTGGGGGTTATCTCCATTGATCAGGCTAAGCAAGGTAGATTTCCCAGCGCCATTTGGCCCGGAAAGTGACCACCTTTCTCCCTGATTTACCTGCCAGCTGATATGGTCAAGGATAATTTTATCATTGTATTGTACCGTAACATCTTTCATCTTCACTATGATATCATAGTAAACCGAATGGTAGGAAAATAATAATTTCTTTAACAGGTCTTCATCAATAAATACTTCCTGCGTGAATCCAAAATGAATGCCATTGAATAAATGCTTTTCTCCATGATGGATGATTTTTCCATTCTTCATTACGGCAATATGAGATACGGACTCCGGAATTTCTACTGGTCCTGATGCGATGATCACAAGCGTACCGGCAGCGGTAATTTCTTTTATCAGTTCATTTATTCCTCTGCGGGTAGTTTCATCCAGCCCGGTAAACGGGTGATCGAGCAATAGAATTTTTGGATTTTTGATTAATGCCGATGCGATCAATAAACGTTTGGTCTCGCCATTTGACAGTTTAATTAATTGTTTATCCAGCAGCGTCCGTAGATCAAGCCTGTCAATTAATTTATCAGGCGTCCAATATTGAGAAGAAGTTTGTATGCCCTCCTTGGAGGCCTGCGGAATAGCTGCAAGATGATCTTCTACTGTGTTCGAATTTTCTGAATCCGCCGAATTAAAACGTTGCTGGTAATAAAAGTCTGTGGTGTTGTAAAGATTCCGGAAATGATGCCTGAATGACACTCTTTCTGATTCTTTATTTTCAAATGTCCGGAGCAGCTCACTGTGACCTGAACCGCTTTCGCCTACGATGGCCCATATTTGCCCATGCAAAATAAAATCCGCTTCCTGACTCATTGTTATTCTTCTACCGCATGTTCTGCTTTCTCTCCGTTTTCAATAATGTCTCCTTTCTGGAACAGCACATTTTTCATAATTGTGTTCCATTTGCTTTTCTTGCGAAGCAGAAATTCGAGATCCATGGCAAAGTGAATAAATTCTTCTTGTTGCGTATGCTCCATGATTTTTTTTGCATCTTTGTCTTTTTCAACGGCCATCCGCTGCTCGTACCAGTCGATAGCTTCAGCCTCTTCAGTCAATGATTTAATCATTCTCGCAAATGTTCTGACTTCCTGTGACAGTTCCGATGCAGGCTCATGATATTGATCAAATCCCATAATGAGTATTTTATTATGAATGTATAATAATTGTTCCATTTAGGAGCAAATCAGATATTTTTCAGGGTTATCATTTTATTTTTTTCCTGGTCCCAGAGTTTTAAACGCAGGCAGGCCCATACTTCGCCGAACTTAAGGGAGGTGACCTTACAGGTTTGCAGCTCTGGTAATTGCTGTAACACCTCAGGCAACCGGTAGAAGGGGATTTTGGAATTGAGGTGATGAATATGATGGTAACCAATATTACCGGTGAACCAGGCCATGACTTTGTTCATCTTCATAAAGCTGGATGATTCCAGCGCTGCTTTCTCATATGCCCATTCGTCATTTTCAGAAAAAGTAACACCAGGAAAATTATGCTGCGCATAAAACAGGTACGCACCTAAACCAAAAGCAATAATAAATGGAACAAAGAAGATCAGTAACCAGTTAAGCCAACCGAACATAATAAAAATGGTAACGCTGACAGCAATGTGTAGAACAAGCGCCACAAGTGCGTCAACATGTTTTTTAGGATTGCTGATGAATGCCCGAAGACACATACCGAACATGAACATGGAAAAATATCCCAACCCGATGGTGACCGGATGCCTAATAGCGAGATAAATAAATTTCTCTTTGCGTGTCATCGCTAAAAATCTCGTACGGGTTGCGATAGGGAAAGATCCGATGCTGGCACTGAATAATTTTGAATTGTGGTTGTGATGATGATCATGTGATCTTTTCCAGATACTCGATGGAGAGAGAATGTAGATACCGAAAACGGTCATCATCAGGTTAGCGGATTTTGAATTTGTCAGGATGGAATGATGCTGGTGATCGTGGTAAATCACAAACATCCTTATCATCAGCAATCCCGCAACAATACTGGATGCGATCCGGAGCAAAACGAAGGGCAGGGTGACAGTACCCGCAAGCGCCATTGTCAGGAACACTAATGTGCTGATTGCATAGTACCAGCTTTTAGCTCTTATTTCTTTGGCAAAGGGGCGGGTTGCCAGTATTAATTCTTTACCATGACGAATCATTGTGCGTATTTTATTGGGTGGTAACTCTTTTGTGTTTCCATCTTCTGTGCGACCAGAGCCAGGTTTCAGGCTGATTTATAATATCCGATTCCAGTTGCCTGGTATGCGCCGTGGTTATTGTCCCGTCAACAGAATCCGCTGAAGCCGGAAGGATCCGGGCCAACAGGTTATAATATCCTCTTTTTACTTTTTTAACGCTTACATACACGATCGGGAATTGCAGTTTTTTAGCAATTTTTTCTGTTCCCATAAAAACGGGAGTGTCCTGGTTTAAAAAAGACACCCAGAAAGCTTTATCCGGGGAGGGCGACTGGTCGGCGATAAATGCTGTCGCTGTCAGTTCACTCCTGTGGGAGATCATATCACGCATTGTGTTCTTCATGGCGATCAGCCTGGTGCCGAACCGTTCCCGCATGCCACGGATCAACCCGTCAAAATATTTGTTTTCCAGCGGATGATAGATCACGTACAGCTGGTGAGTGCAGCAAAGGCTGAATGTGTTTCCCGCCCATTCCCAGTTTCCATTATGCCCCATTACTATGATGATGCTCTGTTGATTTTGTGCGAGCTCATTAAAGCAGGCTTTTGCCGAAGGGTCCAGAGTACAGCGCTTCAGCATGGTGGCTCTGCTGATCGTTAGTGTTTTAAATGTTTCGAGAAACAGGTCGCAAAAATACCTGTAAAATGCTTTTGTAATGATCAGAATCTCCTGATCCGATTTTTCAGGGAAAGAATTTTTAAGATTCTGCACTACTACCTTTTTACGGTATCCGACCGCATAATATAGAATAAGGTAAACGCCGTCTGACAACAGGTATAGTACGCTAAATGGTAACAGGGACAGCAGGTAGATAAATGGTATGGAAATATAGTAAAGGACTCCTTGCAATATTTATGTATTATGAAATTCCGTAAATATAGGGAAATACCTTAAGGATTAACCATTCTTAACACGATCATCACTTATCAGAATGGTCGATCGCAGGCTGTTCCACACAGAACCATCTTTCCAGTACCGATGCATATACACTTCTGAAATCATACTGAAATGGTACATTGGGATCATTCCCGATATCGGTAGGAATGTCCGGACTCTTGCCTAATATTCCTTTCTTTATTGACGCAATTGGCCGGATCATATTATTTCTGCTGGCCTGGATATCTATCGTGGTGGCGAAGAGGAGATTCATCGGTTCACCACCTCCTGGAGGAGAATTCTTGGTATTATCGGTTGGGCATACCTGCTATGTGCCCTTGTCTTTATGTTCAGCAGGGGAAAACTTATTAATATGCTATTGTTCTGGGCAGCGTGTTTATTGTTCAGTGCCGCTTTTCATTGCGGATGGATACCCGGGGAAAGTTTTATTTCGCGGATCACGGCTCCCTTTTCACACGGCGCGATGCCGGCACTGGTGACTACTGGCGTGATCAGTTCATTGATTTTCGTACGCGGCTCAAACTATGGTCCGTTCATAATATCATAATTATAAGATAACATGTGTGGACCATCTCCATAACAGGGCCGCATGAACTTTGTTATATGAGCAGCCCCTGAGCCGCTCAGTAGTCAGTGTTACCTATCTTTTTTCCAAATCAAAAAAGTAAATCATCATGAAATATATAATTATTTGTTTGTTATCATCGATTTTCGGGTCGATCGAAGCGCAGCTACCCATACCGAAAGTTGTACTGGTCATCGCCGATGGCATTCCGGCAGATGTAATGGAGCGTCTGCAGCCACCCACGATGCAACAATTGATTAAAGAGGGGCAATATACCAGGGCCTTTGTGGGTGGCAAAACAGGAACATATTCTCAAACACCCACCATTTCCGCTCCGGGGTATAATGATATGCTCACGGGTACCTGGGCCTATAAACATAACGTGTGGGACAACGACAAACAGCACCCGGACTATAACTATCCATCCATTTTTCGATTATTAAAATCCTCCAGCCCTGAAAGCAGGACTGCCATATTTTCAACTTGGATAGAGAACCGCAAAACCTTGCTGGGCGAAGATTTGCCCGCAACAGGAAAATTACATACCGATTATGTTTTTGACGGGTATGAAAAAGATACTGTTCGGTTTCCTCACGATACTGCAGGTGCATACCTGCATTATATCGATGAATATGTTGTGCATTGCGCAGACTCCGTAATACGGAAAAACGGGCCCGAACTATCCTGGATCTACCTGGAATATACAGATGATGTGGGACACAGCAAGGGTACAGGATCCGCATTTGATTCTGCAATAGGCATGCTGGACAATCAGGTGAGAAAAATAGCGGGGGCCATTCATTTTCGGGAAACCCATTATAATGAGCAGTGGTTACTGCTGATCACGACAGATCATGGGCGCGATTCCATCACAGGGATGGAGCATGGCGACCAGACCGATCGGGAAAGAACCACCTGGATGATTCTCAATAAACCGGTTGGCAATGCTTATTTCTTTTCCATGCCTCCGGCTATGAATATAAGTTGATAGGAAAGGTTGTTTCCTCCGCCGGCACCTTTTCATGCAGTATTCCGGCTCTCGCAGAAAAAATTTTTTACAAAGTGATTATTGAAGCAAAATATAACAGCCTGAATATCTGGCATACTGATAAGGGGCTACAGGCCGTACCAACTAACCGCGGACCAGCATTTCCCCTCATGACTTTTTCTTCGAATGTTTTTTAGGGGAAGGTTCCGCCACTTTTTCAGGAAGGAGAATAGGCTCGCCCGGTGTATCTTTTGTTTTTTTCAAATCTTCCGCCAGCGCTTTGCTTGCTTTTTTGATGTTGCGTTTAAACCTGGTTTTGCCTAATGCCTGCTGAAGATCGCCGAAGGTGGATTCAAGCCGGGCCGATATCTGTTGGCGCATCGTTTTTTTAATGATTTTCTTTACTTTGCTCATGTTTTAACTATTCCTGCAAACTTAACAATAAGATAATATCGCCAATGTTAAGTTTTCATTGCTGCGGGCAGTTGAACTTGAGGGGTAATTCAGTTAAAAGAAAAAAAAATGCAGCCCATTACTAAAAAGAGATCATAAATTCATAATGTCTTTGGAACAGGAAAGCCATTACTTATCGGGAAATTCGCTTTTATTATGGATGTAAGAATACCGGAGCTACAGCAACGTAATGCCGCTGTTTTTAAACAGGTGTATGAAGCGTACCATGGCAGGCTATATTTTTTTGTGCTGAAGCATACACAATCTTCCTTCCTGGCCGAAGAGACCGTTCAACTCAGTTTTATCAGGCTATGGGAAAAAGCGGACCGGTTGTCCAGCCAGCTGGATTTGTCTGTTCAGCTGTTCAGGATATCAAAAAGTGTCATGATAGATCTTCTTAGAAAGGAGAGCGTTCGTCAACGGCATTCTTCCCAGGTTGCTGTTAATATGGATCTTCAGCAGGAAATCATGGATATAGACAGCAAACAGGAGCTGATACGGGTACACAAAGTAATTGACCAGATGGCACCTGTCAGAAAAACGGTGTTCACTCTTAGCCGGTTAGAAGGACACTCTCATCTTAAAATTGCCGAATATCTGTCAATATCTCCCAAAACGGTGGAGAATCATATTACCAAGGCCATCCGCCAGCTTCGCAGAACGCTTACTTCTTTTCTTTTCCTGTAGTTTTTTTTTAAACAGAGTAGGGGATAATTACTTCTCAAACGAATACTTATCATGCAGAAGCCCGCAGCTTTACTGGAAAGGTTCTTCCTGGGCCAGTGCACCGAAAAAGAAAAATTAAAAGTATGGGCTTACCTGGCCCAACATTCGGAAATACTGGATGAAAAATTTAATGAAGACTCCTGGAATATTTTCGAACAACATCCAGCATTACCTGCAACACTTTCAGTCAGAATGTTCGGCACAATAGAAAAGCACATCAATAGAAAAACCAGGATAAGGCAATTAATTTTCAGGTGGACAGCTGTTGCGGCAGTACTGTTAATCAGCTTAAGCGCCTGGTTATGGGTAATTCCACCTGCTGGCGTCCACCAGGAAGCGGGATTGGTTAAAGATACAACAGCCGGTCTCCAAACAGAACAGTTTGATTTTCATATTAATACAACAGGTAAAACAATTACTATTCCGCTTGAGGATGGAAGCATTGTTAAACTTTCGCCATTATCAGAAATCAGGTATGCAAAGTCTTTTCCCGCTGTTAGCAGGGACATTTATTTAAAAGGTAGGGCATTATTTAAAATCGCAGCGGACAGGAGCAAACCTTTTACAGTGTATGCCGGAGGTTTTGGCACCACTGCGTTAGGTACTGTATTTCGAATATCTGAACGAGCCCTGGGTCTGGTAAAAATTGAACTTTTAGAGGGCCGGATCGTAATTCGTCCGGATAGTTTGCTAAAAAACAGGGGAATAATAGATACTTATTTGAAACCAGGCCAACAACTAAATTTTAACCGGGAACTATGCTCAGTTTCTATAGACCAGATAAAAGTATCATACCCTTCATCAATAAAGAAAAATGTTCCAAAGCCAGTATTTCAGTTCAACAACCAGCCGCTCGCAAATGTTTTCCAAACCCTTTCGGACACACATTGCCTGAAGTTTGATTATGCGGAAGGGTTACTCGATAACCTCAATTTTACGGGCGCATTCAATGAGAACAAAGAAACAGCAGTTGATTTCATGAATACTATCTGCCTGTTGAATAACCTGGCCATGAAGATAGAAAAGGATAGTATCCACATCGTACCCATAACCTGGTAATCTTTACGTCAGGAATTTTTTAAAAAGTATCGAAATAAATCAAGTAGAAAAATTAACGCTTATGCACTTTACATGCAATGTATCCAAACAATTTACTAAAACACTGATGCTGTTGTCACTGCTGCTCCAGGGAATGATCCTGAGTGCGCAGACCGGCAGACCCTCCGTTACCGGCATCGTCAGAAATGAATCGGGCGAGGCCCTGGGCGGTGTTGTTATTAAAGCAGATAATTCCTCCACTGCTTTCACAGCTAATGTCACGTCCAGCGAAAAAGGCATTTTCATCTTTTCAAAACTGCCGGCCGGAGGCCCTTACCAGTTTATAATCAGCCATGTGGGATATTTCACCGATACGCTTAGTGATTATACCATCAGCGAAAATAACAGTCTGTCGCTGGCCGTAGTGATGAAAACCAGGAACCAGGAACTGGGACAAGTGGTGGTCACGGCCCTGGGTATCGTACAGAAAAAAGCCGCGCTTGGCTATGCCACCCAGGAAGTGAAAGGCGCTACCCTCAACGAGGCGCGGGATAACAATTTTGTAAATTCATTGTCTGGCAGAGTAGCTGGTCTGAACATTATTTCCGGCTCAGGTGTAGGCAGCAGCGCCCGCATTACGATCCGTGGCGAATCATCGCTGAACTACCAAAAGAACCAGCCACTGATTATTGTGGATGGCGTTCCGGTAGGAAATGATCCTGTTCAGAATGCAGGCGGTACAGTGCCGGATTATGGAAGTTCGATAGGGGAGTTCAATCCTGCCGACATAGAATCAGTAAACGTACTTAAAGGTGCAGCGGCATCTTCTTTATATGGATCAAGGGCCGCCAACGGGGTGCTTGTCATTACTACCAAATCAGGTAAAGGAAGAAAAGGACTCGGGGTGAGCTATACAGGCGGCTACACATGGGAAAATCCATTGCTGCTGCCTAAATTTCAAAATTCATTCGGAGGGGGTCAGGACGGAACTTTTGTGGGTTCTAACTTCGGCTACAGCAATAACGGAAAATATCCGGATGGCGTGCATGAGGACTGGGATGAAAGCTGGGGACCGAGACTTGACGGTAGGCTGATCACTCAATTTGATTCGCCTACGGACAATGGATACCGGGGTGGTGATGTGTATGAGAGCAACAGGGGAAACATCATCGCTACTCCCTACGTAGCGGCTCGGGATAATATGAAAGATTTTTTTGTTACCGGTCACACGCGATTTAATTCTGTTGCCCTTTCAGGCAGTAATGAGGTTTCGAATTTTCGTTTCTCCTATACCAATAATGATGAAACGGGAATCGTGCCTAATAATAATTTATCGCGTAATTCTTTTAACCTGAAAGCGGGTTATAAACTGTCATCAAAGCTGACTGCCGACGCTCTTATCAATTACTCGAAAACAAACAGTTCAAGCAGGCCCGATCTTGGATATGGCCAGGGAACTCCCATGTATGAATTTGTGTGGATGAACCGCAATGTGAACATCAACAGCCTCCGCAGGTACTGGCAACCCGGCCTGGAGGGCATTCAGCAGTTTACCCAGGATTATGCGAACGGCCATGATAATCCATTTTTTTACGCCTACGAAAATCCAAGCGGCCAGAACAAGGACCAGGTATATGGAAATTTCAAGCTGAATTATAAAATACTCGATAACCTGAGTATCATGGGAAGGGTGGGAACTGATTATTTCAATGACCTCAGGCCCCGGAAGATGGCATACAGTACGTTCAATGCCACCAAGGGTTTTTACCAGGAAACTATATTCAAGTATCAGGAAAATAATTACGATTTCCTGGTTAATTACAATAACAATGCAGGCGATTTTCATTATGATCTGTCATTCGGTGGAAATACAATGGAAAGAAGCCGAAGCAACCGGGTAACCACTGCCAACCAATTATTGCTGCCAAATATTTACAGTCTTAATAACAGCAGCGTGGCGCTTCAGGGTTCTTCATATGATGAACGGCGCAAGACAAACAGCTTATATGCTTTTTTTCAGTTTAATTACCAGGAAAAAGTATACGTAAATATTACCGGACGAAATGACTGGTCAAGCACATTGCCAAAGGAACATAATTCTTATTTCTATCCTTCGGTAAATACCAGCATTTTGCTGAACAAGATATTTACCATGTCACCCGCTGTTAACCTGTTCAAGGTTCGCCTGGCTTATGCACAGGCGGGTAATGACGCCGATCCTTACCAGATCATTACGGCTTATAATTACCAGGCGTTGTGGGCTGGCATTCCTTCTCTGTCGGAAAGCTCCCAGCTGAATAACCTGAACCTAAAACCCGAAAAAAGTAGTACCCTGGAAGCAGGCACCGAGCTTAGTTTATTCAACAGTCGCCTGGGACTGGATCTAACAGTTTACAAGACCAGTTCAAAGAATCAGATACTGCCCTTGCAGACTCCCATTTCTTCTGGCTATGGCGCACGGATTATAAATGCCGGAGAAATTTCAAATAAGGGTGTTGAAATACAACTGAACGCCGTGCCGGTAAGGACAGGCAAATTTGAATGGTCCGTTAATTTGAATTTTGCACGCAATATCAGCAAGGTGATTTCCCTGTATCCCGGTGTTGAAAAAATAGTACAGGCCGCTCCGGGAGAGGACGCGACAATAGATGCGCGCGTAGGAGAAAGAATGGGCGCGCTTTACGGACCGGGATTTCAACGTGTGGACTCCGGCAGCCTGAAGGGAATGATCGTTATAGGTTCCAATGGCCGTCCGCAGATCACTTCCAATGCGATGTATCTTGGTAATATAAATCCAGACTGGACATTGGGTATCAACAACAGGTTCACTTATAAAGGGGCCTACCTGGAGTTCCTGTTTGACATCAGTCATGGAGGGGTGGTTATTTCCAGATTCATCAACAAAGCCACCGGTGCGGGGCAACTTATCGAAACCGAAGGAGTCAGGCTGACAAGAGTAGAAGGGCATGTATATGATGCTGATTATTTCAGGGACGGAGCAGTGCTGATGTCTGATGGAAGTTACCAGCGCAACCTGGAAGTCTTTGACGGCACTTACAGCAAGGGAATCAATGGCACCGGGCCACGGGATTTTTATAAAAGATATTATGACCACAATTCCGAAGCCCAGCTGATAGACAGATCATTTGTAAAATTGCGGGAATTAAAACTGGGATATAATTTTCCTAAGACGATGTATGCGAAAATTCCTGTCCAGAACATATCATTATCCTTTGTTGGCCGCAACCTGGCTCTCTGGACAAAGAACCAGCATTTTGATCCGGAAACAGGTGCATCGACAGGCGGCGGTCTTGTCGGCGGATTTGAAAATCTTAGCCTGCCTACTACAAGAAGCCTTGGAGTTAACCTGAGTGTCAATTTCTAATTTTAAAAACTGTTTATGAAACATAATTTTCTTTTATTCGGATTTGCAGCTGCTCTGCTCTTATCGGGTTGTACAAAAGATTTTGAGAATATCAATAAAAATCCAAATGGCGCGCAGGAGGTGAAGAATCCTCAGTTTTTACTGCCATCCATAATTAAAAATGCGGTCCGTAATTATTCTTACACCTCAGAATTTACGGCAAGTGTTGCGGGCGATTATTACGCCAATCAATATACCAGTGGTTTCGATGATGCCTGGACACCCAGCCAAGTTCAGGGAGGATTTCTATGGAACTTCTATGACCAGTTGAGAGATGTGGAAAACTTACGGATATTAAGCCATGACAAAGGCTTTAAAAACAATGAAGGAATAGCGCTGGTGCTCCGGTCGTGGATGTTTCAGGTAGTAACAGATAATTTCGGTGATATTCCTTACAGCGAAGCGCTGATGGGTAAAACAGCGGGTATCTTCGCTCCGAAATTCGATAGACAGGAGGATGTATATTATGCATTAATAGATAGTCTGAACACTGCAAATTCTTTACTCGCAGCAGGGCAGGATCCTGTAAATGCTGATATCCTGATGGGGGGAAGTGCCATGCGCTGGAGAATGTTTGCCAATGGCCTGCGCCTGCGCCTGCTGATGCGTATTTCCGGTAAAACCGGCCTGAAGATAGATGTGCCATCAATTATGGGTACTATAGCCGGTGATCCAACCACTTATCCTTTATTCGGTTCATATCAAGACCAGGCCGCCTTGTCTTATATTGAAGAACAGGGTAATGAATTTCCTGCTTATTATAATAACCCCGTATATGATTATCATCTCAGCACTACTTTTGAGACCAATCTTAACCTCCTCAATGATCCCAGAATTAAATACTATGCCCAGCCAACGCCAGCCAGCATAACGGCAGGAACACCTGCTTATGGCGGAGTACCCAACGGTATCGGAACGGCAGAATCTTCCTATGGAGGAGGAACGGCCAACCAGTCGCAGGTATCTCCTGTGCTGCAACCAGTATCGGCGTTTCCCCAGGCCTCAAAAACCGCTGCCCAGGGAATGATACTGACATATTCGGAAGTGCAGTTCATTCTTGCCGAAGCCAGGGAAAGAGGGCTGATCACTACCGGTGATGCCGCTACTTATTATCTTAATGGAGTGAATGACCAGTTTACCTATCTTGAAAGCCGCCTTGACGTTGCAAATTTCTCTTATCCCAAGGCTAATGATATTACACCTGGGGCATCTTATTTCACCCAGCCTGAAGTAGCTTATACCGGCACGACAGACGAAAAGTTATATAAGATAAGGATACAGAAATGGTTCGCTTTGTTTTATAACGGTTTTGAAGGCTGGTCTGAATGGAGAAGAACGCGCGTTCCAAAAGAAACTGCTCCCGGGCCGAACAGTGCGATTAATATATGGCCACTGCGCTCACGTTATCCATTATCGGAACAGACAATCAATTCACAAAATTATGCTGCAGCACTGAAAGTTCAGGGGCCCGATGACCTCGTAACTCCTGTATGGTGGGAAAAACAATAATAATAATAAAAGAGTGATAAAAAGATCCGGAACCAAAAACCGGATCTTTTTATTATAAATCTTCCTGCTGTTCACCAGGTTCCTCTTCAGTTTCTTCAAATTCTTCTGCAGCGCCGGCAAAATCAGCGAACCATCCCTGCAAAGCGATCAATTCGCCGGGAGTCCCTTCTTCCGCCACTTGTCCTGCATCGAGAACAATTACATGATCTGCATCTTTTACCATTGAATACCGGTGCGCGATGATGATAACCGTATGATGTTTCCGGATTTCATCAATCGTTTTTTTTACTTCTGCTTCAGTGGCATAATCCAGATTAGCGGTTGCTTCATCCAGCACCAGTAAAAATGGTTTGGAAACAATAACCCTTGCAATCTGCACGCGTTGTCTTTCACCAACAGATAATCCAAAACCGCTTTCGCCAACCTGCGTTTGCAACCCATCAGGTAACCGCTTAAGCGTGGATTCCATGCCGGCACCAATGGCGGCAAGGCTTACTTCCTCATCCGTCGCTTCTGGCTTTTTATACCGTATATTATCTGCCAGCGATCCTCTGAATATAGCGCCGTCAGCGGCTACCATCCCAATATTTCTTCTAACGGAAGCGCCATCCATTTCTGAAAGAAGATTTCCATCTATAAAGATCTCTCCGCTTTGTGGTTCAAATAATTTTAAAAGCAGATCGACCGTAGTGGTTTTACCTGCCCCCGATGTGCCGACAATGGCCGTTATTTTCCCCGGGTCAGCCCGGAAGGACAGATTTTTCAGAACCTCTCTTTCAGGTGAATACCCAAAGTTCACGTTTCTGAATTCTACCTTGCCTTTAGTTACTATTAATTCTTTTCCCTCCTTTTCTTCAACGCCGGCATTCAGTAAAGAAAATGCCCGGGCAACGGAAGCAACGTTCTGCTGTACTTCTGCCCAGATGCTCGCCAGCCTGTCGATTGGTGAATACAACATGTCGAGATAAGCCACGAACATTACTATATCCCCGGGAGTTAGGGTATGCTGCAAGGCGAGGTAGCCGCCGTAACCAAGTACGAGCGCAGTGGCAATATGAGTCAGTAAAACCTGCCAGAAAGAAAATTTATTGGAAAGCAGTGACCTGCTGATATAGTCCTTGTAAGCGGCTGATACCTGCTTGTCCAGCCTGCTCACTTCTCTTTCTTCCGAGCCGGATAATTTAACTGTTTTTATTCCGGCCAGCGCATCCTGCATTCTGGCAGAAACTTCTTCCCATTTTTCATAATATCCCGCCAGGCTCATTTCCAGTTTTTTAGTGGACCTGATTGTCAGGTATAAATAAAAAGGAACAATCGATAACGCCAGCAATGCAAGAATGTAGTTTTGCCAGAACATAATTACAAGGATACCGGCAAGGCTGATGAATTCCGGGAAAATATCCTTTGTGAAAAAACTTACTGTTGCAGAGATTTCCTCAGACTGATCGATTTGTTTATGCAGCGCGGCACTGGAGTGTTTGGAAAAGAATTTCAGTGGCAATTTTAATACGTGGCCGAATGTCCGCTGGATGAATCGTTTTTCAATGGTGCAGGAAAGCTTCACATTCATGTTTTCTCCTATCCACCAGAATATCAATCCCGTGACATTGATTATAAATAACAAAATAACTGCCCATAGCAATGTGTTGAAAGCTTCATTTGTAGTGCGGGGGGCGACCTTGTCTTTTCGGTGTGGCTGTTTGGGCCGGTGCTTTTTGGAAATTGTTTTTTTTAAGGAATGCTGCTTTTTATGAACCGTGTCAGTTGGGTTCTCTTTCTTTTCGGAATTTTTTTCAAAAAATCGGGTAAGCGGATCCTCGTCCGTTTCAGTTTCAAGACCCATTTCTGTTTTTACATCGTTCCGCGCTCTTTGTATAAAAAGACCGGCGATATCATTTACGGCTTCCCTGTAAATCAGCGGTTCCACGACGGTGATGGCAGTAGCCAGCAGACTGATCACGAAAACGAACAGGAGCTTTTTGCGGTAAGGCTGTACCAGGAGAAGAATATTCAGCCAGACATTTTTTTTCGGATTATTATCAGCCATTATTAAATTCAGATGGAACGAAAGAAAGTTAATTCATTTTGGCAAGCATCAGGGCCATGAAACAGAATGAACGCAAAGGAATGGATATTTTCATATTCATCCCTTTGCGTTCATTGCTCTTTTGCCGGTCTATAAGGTTGCCATGTCGATAACGAAACGGTATTTTACATCACCTTTCAGCATTCTTTCATATGCTTCGTTGATATACGCCATATTGATCATTTCAACGTCTGATACAATATTGTTTTCGGCACAATAGTCCAGCATTTCCTGGGTTTCCGGAAGGCCGCCAATACCTGAACCGGCTATGCTCCTGCGGTTGCCCAACAGGCTGAAACCGTACATTTCTATCGGGGCAGGAGGCACGCCTACGCAGATCATGATACCATTTGTATCCAGCATGTGCAAATAAGCATTGTAATCATGTGGCGCCGAAACCGTGTCCACAATGAAATTAAAATAGTTCTTGAGGCTCTTGAGTTGTTCAGGATTGCTGGTAAGTGCGAATTTGTGGGCGCCAAGCCGGCGTGCATCTTCTTCCTTGCTGGGAGAGGTACTCAGCATTGTTACTTCGGCTCCGAAAGCAGCGGCAAATTTTACGGCCATGTGCCCCAGACCACCCAGGCCCACGACCCCAACTTTATGACCCTTGCCCACTTTCCAGTGTTTTAAAGGAGAATAAGTGGTAATGCCGGCACAAAGCAATGGTGCTACTGCGTTAAGGGGCAGTTTATCTGAAATGCGCAGTACAAAATCTTCATGCACCACGATTTGCTTGGAATACCCTCCATAAGTAACCGTTTTTCCATCTTTTTCATACGCATTGTACGTGCCTACGGAGCCATTTTTACAATATTGCTCAAGGCCCTTTTTACAATTGCTGCATTCGCGGCAGGAATCTACCAGGCAGCCCACGCCCACGAGGTCATTCACTTTAAATTTTTTTACCTTATCTCCTACTTTTGTCACTTTTCCCACTATTTCATGGCCGGGAACCATGGGGTAAATGGAATTGTTCCATTCGTTGCGGACCTGGTGAATATCCGAGTGGCAAACGCCACAGAATAATATCTCAAACTGAACATCGTACGGACCGGCTTTCCTGCGGTCCAGATTAAATGGCGCCAATGTATCTTTTGCACTGTGCACCGCGTATGCCTTTGTAGCTGACATTGTTTTTAATTTATAGGTAAAAAATCAATTATCCACTATGCAATTTATTCATAGCTTGGATAAGGACAGTAATTAATTTTCCGCCCTCCTTGTATCAGATAAAGCCGCAGGGTTGCGGCGCCGGAATTTGCATAGTTTTCCTGATTGCGCAAATGGATTTCCTGATTAAGCGAAGAGATTTTCTTCAACTTAGTTAATCTTGCCGCCAATTAACTAAGCACTCATGGTAAAAAGATCAATTATTCCGGTTATAGGATGGACAATGACCGTCACTCTGTTGATTGCCGGATGTAAAAAAAATGACAGCGGACCCGGCACTTCTTATACAGTGCCCGCCACGTATAATTTCAGTAATGCTGATTCGCTCCCGGCCAAAACAATACTGTCAATGTTCGGAGAAATGGAAATCGCCCTGAATAAGGGCAACGCAGGAAATGTTGTCAGCAGCGCAAATATGAAAAGTATGTATGCCAACCAGAGCGGCCTGTTTACAGATACCTCTTTTAATGGCGTTATTATCGATCTCAATACCTCCGGCATGTCTCTGGAAAACAGCACCGTTCCGGCTGCCCGGACATTGATAGCAAGCTGGATAGATAGCATAGAACTGGCTTCATCAAGCACCCTGCCTGCGACAAACGGCGTTGCAGGGGTAAGCAGCAGGCAAACGTTATTATCTCAAAACGGTATTTACTGGAGACAACTATTCACTAAGACTCTAATGGGTACGGTGCTCGGTCACCTTATTACAGACATTTATCTGGGAGATTCGCTTAACAGTAATATCAGTATGACTGCCAAACAGCATGCATGGGACCAGGCGTTCTTCTTATGGTGCGTTCCCTCTAATTTTCCTGCTAACAGGAAAGGGGTAAAATACTGGGGATCTTATACCAGCCAGATCGATTCAGGTATAAGTAAACCCGTGACTACGCTCACCGGTATTAATGCGAACCCTGCATTATTAAATGCTTTTCTTAAAGGCCGCGCTGCATTAGCAAATAATGACAACAGCACAGCGTTGCAGCAGGCCGCTGTTATTATTCCTTTCTTTGAAACCCTGGAAGCCGCCGGCGCCTTGCACGAACTGAATGAAGCTAAGGGCAACCTTGCAAACAGTGCCGCAGCTGTCACAGGCAATCTTTCTGAGTCATTAGGCTTTTGGATGGCTTTAAAATTCAATCAGCATAAAAAGATCAGTGAGTCGGATTATCAAAGCGTACTCGCCCTGTACGGCACCAACTTATGGAATTTTACACCTGAAAGCATAGATGCTATCCTGAATAAGATCAGCAGTATTTATGGATGGGATGCGGTTAAATCCAACCTGTGATATAAATGACCACACCCCCCAGGGAGAAGCGCTGTTTTTCCGGCGCTTCCCCCGGGGGCCGTGTTGTCTATCTCCCGGCTTATTCCCTTACTGTTCGTGATGGTAACATTCATTATGTTGCCATCCAGATTCATAAACCTCGACGACTGGGATAAAAAAGAACTTCCATAATAAAATTCTTTCTTCTCAATTCCTCCACCACTAAAGTGAATAATAGCACTCATATCATCGGGCCTGAGTTTTAATATGCCTGTTCTTCTTTTTAATTCGAACAATTTTAAAGCTCCCTGATTCTGACTGGCCGCAATTAAGTAATTATCATTCTTACCCGACAGTTTTACCAGTGCCTTGCCATTTCCTGGTATGTATATTCCGCTTTGTAAAATAGTCTGCGGGGTGAAGCTTCCATCCCCATTGCCTTTCAGTAACAACCCATTGAAGGCATCATACCTGCCAACGGAAACATCGGTGCCATAATCATTGCCGTTGATCAGCACATCAGTATTATTATCGCCATCAAAGTCATCCGCTACCATTCCATTTACCGGGGCCATCTGCGCAGCTGCAGGCAATGGAACAAGCGTAAATTTTCCTTCCCCGTCATTTCTCATAAAGCACGACTGAAGCATGGTCGCTTTCAGTCTGATCGCACCCTTTTTTTGTTCGGGCAGCAGCAACTCATCCATCGTGGCACTGGCAAAGTCTTGGTAGCTGTTGAAACGTTTTTTCATGCTGGGGATCTGATCGAGCACATCATCCCTGCCCAATGCAGGAAATTCTTTTTTAATTCCTCTGGAGTCGGGTAAAAAAAGAGACAGGATAGAATTAAATCCTCCGTTATGGTCAAAATCTTTTGCGGTCACATAGACCGGATTTTTTTCAGTCGCGCGGTAAAAAGTATTTAATCCCGTATTGCCGATAATATAGTCTGTCCGCCCGGTATGGCGAAAATCACCTGCTACTATGGAGTTCCACCAGCCCGGCTGGTCGTTAATGCCGGATGCGGCGGTAATATTATGAAATTTTCCATCAGTATTTTTTAACAGGGTCACAGGCATCCATTCACCGGCAAGCATAAGGTCTATCTGGCCATCATTATCAAAATCGGTGAATAATGCATCGCAAACGAGGCCGATATTTTTCAGATCCGGAGCCACATCTGCCGTAACATCGGTAAATTTTGCATGCCCTTTTTCAGAGTCATTCCTGAACAGGAAACTGCTCACCGGTTTGGGATAACTTCCCGGATCAACACGACCGGAAACGAAAAGATCCATCTTGCCGTCATTATTAAAATCCATGGACCGTACACAGAGTTTACTGGTATTGTTATGAGGCAGTGCGCCGGTTTGTAAGCTAAAGTTTCCCTTACCATCATTAAGGTACAGCCTGTCCTGGTAGGCTTCATTTCCTGAAGGGGCTTTATATCCCCCACTGCTGAAATAAACATCGGGCACCCCGTCGCCATCTGCGTCAAAAATCATAATACCCTCGTCTTTGAAATTAGCGGCGGCGCCGAATTCTCCCGGTGGAAAATCTTTCTGAATAAACTTTCCATTTGGTTGTTGTAAAAAAACCTGGGCGTGCGTAAAATTATTTCCTCCAATAATTAAATCATCGAAACCATTCTGGTCTATATCGCCGGCGGCCAGCGCAGGACAATATTCGGAAAATTTATGCGGCAGTAATTTCTGAATATTAAAATCTATAAAATCAAAATCTTTGTGCCTGAAATCAATGCCGGCCGCTGCAGTAATTTCCCGGAATAAAGTATTTGCGGCGATAGCTGGTTGCGCAACCGGCAGATTTATTTTTGCGTCGGCAATGTTTACTAAAAGTAATTGGTTCGTGCTGACCTGTAGCAATGTTTGCTCCCTGCCGCCGCCCCATTTAATTACTACAGAATCCAGTAACGTTATTTTACCCAGTCCGAAATGGGCACCCATCTCCATGGTAGATAAATACCCCCTGTAAGGATTATTTTCATACACCTGTTGCCTTCCATGATCATAATAAACATATACCGTTGCGCCGATCCCGTTGATATTTTGTTTTTCACCTTTGAATTTTATCTGCAAATAACGCGATTGAAGCGAATCCTTTTCAATGGCAGTATTTTTATATACAAGTGCTTTATCATCTATGTTGTTGATCACCATGTCCATCGCTCCGTCATTGTTTATATCCGTGTATGCGGCACCGTTAGAGAAAGACGGCAGCAATAATCCCCAGTTTTCTGAAACGTCCTTAAAATTAAGATCTCCCTGGTTATGAAAGGCATAGTTATGCAACTTTACCTGAGGTATCTGCCGTAGCATCTCCTGCATGGATTCCCCTTCAGCAGCATGGTTACGGAAGGCGATGAAGTCGTGGTCGGTCACATCCCGGGGAAAACCATTGGTAACGATGATGTCCCTGTAACTGTCGTTATCAAAATCCATCACCAGTGGCGTCCAGCTCCAGTCGGTTTGCGCCACTCCGCTTAAAAAACCTATCTCGCTGAAGGCCGGCGCACCAATGGAATCATTTTGGCCTACGCGCGGCCCCTCATTGAGTTGCAAAGTATTACGCGCGTACTGGTATTGATAGCCGTAGAAATCGAAATTCTGATACGTCTGGTAATTGTTTGCGCTCTGCAGCATTTTTTTTCGATAGTTGTCTTCCGGATTCATGTCGAGTTCAATAACATCCGGTAGTCCGTCATTATTAATGTCAGCGATATCCTGACCCATCGCATTGAAGGAGGTATGTTTGAAATAATCTTTTGAATGATCGGTAAATGTACCGTCTTGATTATTGATGTATAAAATATTGTCCGATAAAAAATCATCTGAGACATAAATGTCTTTCCAGCCATCATTGTTAATATCACAAACCGTTGCCGCATGGCCGTATCCGTGCAATGTGATGCCGGCTTCGACGGAAACATCGTGGTATACCGGGTGTCTGGACACGGAATCCATATCGTTGCGGTATAACCTGCCGAAACTCTGATGAGGTGATTTGTATTTTTCCCTGTTAAAAACGGAAGGATTTACAGTAAGGCTGGCTTCGTTAACAGTAAGATACATGTCGAGATCGCCATCGTTGTCGTAATCAAAAAAACTGGCCATGGTCGATTGCACGTGAATGTCAAGACCATATTCTGCGGCCCTGTCCGAAAAATGCGGTATGCCATTTTTGTCCGGTCCTTCATTAATGTATAAAATGTTGCGTCTTTTTAATGAATCCTTATCAATGGTGTTGCAGATGTAAATGTCCATCAGCCCGTCGTTGTTGATATCCACAACAGCCACACCTCTTGCCCAGCGGCCCATGCCTTCGACGCCTGCCTGTTGTGTAATGTCATCAAACTTAAAATTACCCCTGTTAAGATATAGTTTACCAGGCACCTTATTGCCGGTAAAGTAAATATCCTGCTGGCCATCATTGTTAAAATCGCCTATGCCCACGCCGCCGCCATTATAGATATTTACGAGGTTTATAGGATTCAGGGAATCGGTTTCTGTTATCTCGTTATTGAATGTGATTCCTGAATGGGAGGATGAAATCTGTTCGAACAGGGTATGCTGTTTGTTGCACGCAACAAAAAAAAAGATGATAAAGAGAAGCCGGGATCCGTTTTGTTTCATTCCAATACTACAATTGATTCTTTTTATATCAAAATAAAGGAGATAAATTACAATTAAATTGACAATAAAAGTATTTCCGCCTTTAAAGGGCTAACGATCAAATCTGCCAATGAAGAAGGTTCTCATTTTAATGTTCATCTCCCTGGGAGCGATAACCTGCTTTTACCTGCCTTCATGCGCCGATCACAAAGCTAATGGGGTCACAGATAAGAGAAGGATCAGTTATAATTTTCAGATACGGCCGGTTTTGTCTGACAAATGCTTCAATTGCCATGGTCCCGACGCCAACAAAAGAGAGGCCGGGCTGCGGTTAGACATCGCTGCCGAGGCTTATAAAGCCTTAAAGGAACATCCCCGTGCGCATGCTATTGTTAAAGGAAATCCTGAGCTTTCTGAATTGTTCCTTCGCATCAGTTCAAAAGATACTTCTTATATGATGCCGCCGGCTTCCAGCCATTTGCCTTCGCTCAGTGAAAGTGAGATTGCTTTGTTTAAAGAATGGATCGCTGAGGGTGCCGAATACCAGAAACACTGGGCATTTGTACCCCCTGTCAGGCATCCGATGCCTGCTGTAAAGTTAGAAAGCTGGCCAAAAAATGAAATAGATTATTTCGTGCTGCAGCAAATGGAAAACAGAGGTCTCACACCTAACCCCGAAGCAGACAGGGAGCGGTTGCTTAAAAGAATATCATTTGATATTACGGGATTGCCACCTTCTATTGAACAGACACAGCGCTTCGTTGCGGACGGTTCGATAAATGCTTATGAAAAGATGATAGATGAACTGATGAGCCAGCCCCAATATGGTGAGCGCATGGCCATCAACTGGCTCGACGTGTCGCGTTACGCCGATTCGCATGGCTACCAGGATGACAACTACCGCACGCAGTGGCCCTGGCGCGATTGGGTGATACATGCTTTTAATGAAAATCTTTCTTACGATAAATTTATTACCTGGCAAATGGCCGGCGACCTGTTGCCTGATGCCACGTGCGAGCAGATCCTCGCAACAGGCTTTAACCGCAATCATAAAATTACTGAAGAAGGCGGCGTGATAGACGAAGAATACAGGGTGGAATATGTTATTGACCGCACCAATACCTTAAGCCGTGGAATCCTTGGGGTGTCGCTGGAATGTGCCAAGTGCCATGATCACAAATACGATCCTTTTTCGCAGAAAGAATATTACCAGATGTCTGCCTTTTTTAACAACATTTCAGAAGTTGGTTTGGAATCCACAGTTGGCGGACCGGAAACATACGCCAAGAATCCGCGCATGGAGATTACAAAAGAGGACCTGGGAAGTGTGCTGAAATTCATTAATAAACCCGACACCAACAAGCTGGAAGTGTCGATTATGAAAGAACGGGACACTTTACGTAAAACGTTTGTTTTACAAAGAGGTAACTACGACAGTCATGGCGATGAAGTTGTTCCCGGCACGCCCGTGGCCATACTGCCCTTTTCCGGCCTGCCCCCAAACAGGCTTGGCCTCTCCCAATGGTTGTTCGATCCTAAAAATCCTTTAACTGCGCGTGTCTTTGTGAACCGTATGTGGCAGGAATTTTTTGGCCGGGGATTGGTGAAGTCCACTGCTGACCTGGGCATGCAGGGCGACCTTCCTTCCCATCCTGAATTGCTGGACTGGCTGGCAACGGATTTCAGGGAAAACGGATGGAATATCAAAAGGCTCGTTAAACAAATTATGCTTTCCGCCACTTACAGACAGTCAGCAGAAACGGATAAAGAAAAAACAAAGGCCGACCCTGAAAATATTTATTTATCCCATGCGCCACGACTGCGTGTACCCGCGGAGCTTGTGAAAGATATCGTATTGGAAAGCAGCGGCCTTCTTAACAAAAGCATCGGAGGGCCAAGTGTGAAGCCATATCAGCCGCCGGGTTTGTGGGAGATGGCTACTTCGGGCCGGGGGCAACTTGCCGTTTACAGGCAGGATACCGGCGCCTTGCTGTACAGAAGGGGTATGTACACGTTGATAAAACGCACTGTGCCGCCACCATCCATGATGATATTTGATGCCAGCAACCGTGACCAGTGTGAAGTTAAACGGTCCCGGACCAATACGCCACTGCAGGCGCTGATCATGATGAACGACCCTACCGTGCTGGAGGCCTCACTGGCCCTGTCTGATAAATTACTGCAGAAAAACAATGGGGAAGAAAGTATAAATATAGGTTTTGAAAAGATAATTTGCCGCAGGCCCCGTCAAAAGGAATTGGAAATACTGACCAGTTATTATAAAGAGCGGCTGGCGGCATTTAAAAACAATGGTCCGGATGCGGAAAAAATCATTAAAGTGGGATATTATAAGCCCTCATTTAAATTAAAAGCCGAGCTGGCAGCACTGATGCAAACGATGCAGGTTATTTATAATATGGAAGAAGCCATAACAAAAACGTAGTATGAACAAAGAGCTATTGGAAAATGGTTTAAATGTGAACCGCCGCAAGTTCCTGTCAGGGCTCAGTATCGGCCTGGGCAGCGTGGCGCTGGGATCGCTGCTGATACCTGATCTGTTCAGCGGTTCAAAGGACGTGGAAGAAGCAGTCATGTCCGGCCTGCCACATTTTGCGCCAAAAGCCAAACGCGTTATTTATCTTTTTCAGAACGGCGCCCCCTCACAGCTGGAATCTTTCGATTATAAACCGATATTAAATACAATGATGGGAAAGGACCTTCCGGAATCCATCCGGCAGGGCCAGCGGCTGACAGGCATGACGGCCAACCAGAAATCTTTTCCGTTAGTAGGATCCTTTTATAAGTTCAACCAGCATGGACAGAATGGTGTTTGGGTAAGTGAATTGTTTCCCCACATGGCGAAAATAGTAGACGAACTGTGCATCATAAAATCCATGCATACAGAGGCTATCAACCACGATCCGGCGCTCACCTTTTTTCAAACCGGAGCGCAGCAGGGCAACCGCCCCAGCATGGGTTCATGGGTAAGCTATGGTCTTGGTACGGAAAATAAGAATATGCCGGCGTTCTGTGTATTGCTATCTAAAGGACGAGGTAACGGGCAGGGGGTTTATTCAAAACTTTGGTCGAATGGATTCCTGGATTCCATACACCAGGGCGTGCAGTTTAGCAGCGGCGACAGTCCGATTTTATACCTGCAGGATCCTGATGGAATGGACAGAGGTACCAGGCGGAAAATGCTGGATAAGGTTGCAGAATTAAATAATCTCGGATATCAGCAGTTCGGCGATCCTGAAATTGTTACCAAGATCCAGCAATATGAGATGGCCTTCCGCATGCAGACCGCCGTGCCGGAAATTATGGATGTAAACAAGGAGCCTGATGACATTGTAAAGTTATATGGAGCAGACTGCCTCGTTCCCGGTACTTACGCCGCAAATTGCCTGCTTGCAAGAAAGTTGTCGGAAAATGGCGTGCGGTTTATCCAGCTTTACCACCAGGGATGGGATCAGCATGGTAATCTTCCTAATGAAATGAAAGGGCAGGCAATGGATGTGGACCAGGCTTCGGCGGCACTGATCACCGATCTTAAACAAAGAGGACTGCTGGACGATACGCTTGTGATCTGGGGTGGAGAATTTGGCCGTACCAACTATTGCCAGGGTAAAATGTCGGCAGAAAATTATGGCCGCGATCATCATCCACGCTGTTTTTCAATATGGATGGCTGGCGGTGGTATCAAACCCGGGGTCGTGCATGGAGAAACAGATGAATTCGGTTACAATATTATAAAAGATCCCGTGCATGTGCACGATTTCCAGGCGACGGTTTTAAACCAGCTGGGGCTTGATCATGAGCGATTAATATTCCGTCTCCAGGGACGCCGGTACCGGCTTACAGATGTCGCCGGAACAGTAGTTAAAGATATTATTACATAGTATATGCTAAGAAAAAAATTTATAAAGCAAACCGCATTGGCCTCAGGCTCTTTGTTAATTATGCGGGATCTTTTTGCGCGCAACAATGACCCGGTGTATGGTCATAACAATATGCAGTACCGCCTGGATAAATCATGGGGAGCATTAAATCCTTCGGTTAACCCCGTAAATGATTGCCATGAAATGGCAGAAGACAGCAAAGGTAGAATATTACTGCTGACAAATGAAGTAAAGAATAATGTGCTGGTATATAATAAATCCGGAAAATTACTGGAGTCATGGGGACATGAATTTCCCGGTGCGCACGGGTTAACACTTCACCGCGCCAATGGAGAAGATTTTCTGTTTATTACGGACACTGAAAAGCACCAGGTATATAAAACCACCATTACCGGTAAGATATTATTAACGATAGATTATCCTGCTGAAACCGGGCATTATTTAAAAAAAGAAGAATTCGTGCCGACAGAAACGACGGTCCTGGACAATGGAGATTTTTATATTGCCGACGGCTATGGCCTTCAGTATATCATGCAGTATGATGCCACCGGAAAATTAAAAAATGTTTTTGGTGGCAGGGGAGCTGCTAAAGAAAACCTTGACAATGCTCACGGCATTACCGTAGATTCCCGCCTGGCCTTTCCAAGTTTATTAATTACCGATCGGACACGTAATTGTTTCAAACGGTTTTCTATGGATGGAAAATTAATTGAAGTGATAGCGTTGCCGGGTGCATGTGTTTGCCGTCCCGTTATTCATGGTGATCATTTGTATGCTGCGGTATTAAGGTCGCCTAACCTTGACTCTCCCGGCACCGGATTTGTAACCATCCTGGATAAAGATAATAAAGTAGTTTCTAACATAGGCGGTACGGCGCCGGTATACACCGGTGATTTGCTGCAGCCTATGAGCCAGGCGGAAAAATTATTTATTCATCCGCATGACGTGTGCGTGGACAGTGATGGAAATCTGTACGTGGCGCAATGGAATTCCAATAAAGTGTACCCATATAAACTTACCAGAGTATAGATTTAGCCCAAACATGCCAGTATTAAAAAAAACGGGTGAGGGATTATTGCTTGCCGGCATTTTTTTTCTTTTGTTCCTTCTTTTATTTGAGGATCGTATACATTTGCCGCTTTGGCTGCAGGTGGCAGGGCGCATGCATCCCATGTTCCTGCATTTTCCGATAACACTGCTGCTGGTTTATTTTGTTACTTTCTGGATCCCTTTAAACGAAGCTTCTTCCCCCTGGGTTACGATCATTGGATTCATTGCTGCATTTTCCGCCATCATTACGGCAATAATGGGTCTGTTGCTCTCTCTGCAGGAAACACAGGATGGCGCTGTTTTTTTTCGGCACAAATGGGGAGGTGTTTCTATTGCGCTGCTGGCATTTTTATTTTATTTTCTCCACTCTTTTTTTATCAGAAAAAAAAATATTGGCAGGCCGCTGACAATTGCTGCTACCGTGCTTGTTCTTATCACCGGACACTGGGGCGGCGATCTTACCCATGGAGAAAATTATCTGCTTCAGCCTTTTGCAGCTGAAAAGAAGATCGTACCTCTTTCGCAGGCCATCGCTTATGGCGATATCATACAGCCTCTTTTCCAAAGAAGGTGTGCAGGCTGCCACAATGATGGCAACAGTAAAGGTGGACTTTCGCTCTCAGATACTACGGGAATGTTAAAAGGTGGAAAGACGGCTGCATTTTTTATTGCCGGCGATGCTGTCCACAGCCTTTTCCTGAAACGCATATCACTGCCAGCAGAAGATAAAAAGCATATGCCGCCGAACATGCAGCTTCCAGCCGAAGAGTTGCAGTTATTGCATTCCTGGGTTAAAGCCGGGGCGCCTTTGAATAAAAAAATTATTTCCCTGCCGGAGAAGGATAGTTTTCTTTTACTGGCCAGCAGATTGTTGCAGCCGATGGGAAATGCAGGCCAATCCACATACCGGTTCGCTGCGGCCGGCGAAAAGATCATCCGGTCTTTAAATAATAATTATCGCGTGGTTACCCCACTGGATTTGAATTCACCGGCACTTGAAGTGCAGTTTTACGGAAGCAAAGCCTATACTTCAAAATCTCTGGAAGAACTTCTGCCGGTGAAGCAACAGATCGTTACTCTCGGACTGGCGAAAATGCCGGTAAAAGACAATGAATTAAAAATAATCAGCCAAATGTCAAATCTGCAGAAGCTGAATATAAACTATACTGATATCACTGATGAAGGCATTGTGTATTTACATGCGTTGAAAGAATTGCAAGAGATTACGCTTTCCGGAACAGCCGTTACGGCAAAGGGCATGGAGCAGTTAGTAAAACTGGCTTCAGTAAAAGAGATCTTTGTGTGGAACACTACAATCGACAGCAACAAAATAAATGATCTTCAAAAGAAATTTAAAAAAGTTAAAATAGAAACAGGCTACCGCGATGAAGGTCAGGATGTGTTGCCCCTTAATCCACCTGTGGTAAAAATTATTCCGGGTGTGTACGATCCTCCGCTGAAAATCAATATGAGCCATCCCCTCAAAGGCGTAGAGATACGCTATACTATTGACGGTAGCGATCCGGACAGCATACACAGTACTGTATATAATGCGCCCCTGGAGCTGAATGCATTTACAGTCATCAGGGCCAGGGCGTTCAAACCTAAATGGCTGGGCAGTAAAACGATGAAAGCTGTTTATTTTATGAAAGGACTGAAACCTGATTCAGTCAGCATTGTTTCCGATGAAAGAGAAAATATTAATAAAGGCAAAATACTTTTTGACCTTGAAACCGGTGACGTAAATGTGGGAAGCGGTAAATGGCTGGGACTGAAAAAAACAACTTCCGCTTATATGTTTTTTAAAGATCCTGTATTGCTGCATAAGATTGCCCTAAATATGTTTGTAGATGTAAAATCCAAAATGTTTTTACCTGCCAAAATGGAAGTTTGGGGAGGGATGGATAAAAATAATATGAAGTTGTTAAAGACCTGGAAAAGCAAGCTCCCTTTAAAAGAAGTTAGCGCTGATCTTGTGCAGCCAATTATTGATTTTGCCGAAATGAGAGTAAAATGCATCGGAATAATTATATATCCCTTTGAAATTAAGAAAGCCGATGTGCAGAGTTTTATCAGTGAGATCGTTTTAGAATAGTTGTATGGTATAAAATCAGGTTCTGAAATGTAATCCGAAACTTTCCGCTGCCAGCACATCCTGCCATTGCTGAATGATTTTGTTATAGGCATGTCCAACTGGTGTTATCTTTCTGTTCAGATCATATAATCCTATTTCATTTACGGTGCCGGCATCAATGCAAAGAGCCGAATCCCAGTCTACCTGATGCAAAAGACTATACCACGTAAAACCCATAACTGGTACGCCGTCCTGCATCAGCCTGTGCACATTTGCCCATTCTTTATATAACCATTGTACGGATTCCGGCGATGTCCTGTTTGTTTCTGTGTGCATGATCGGTAGTCTGTACCTTTTGTAATATTGGTTAGTGATCACATAATATCCGAATATTTCCCCGGAGGCTTGTGTCTTTCCATCAGGATGCACCAAGTGTTCGTTGGTGATGTAATAATCATTTCCCATAATACATCGGGCTGCCACCTGGTTGTCGGAAAACCAATGGTATTCAGCTCTTGTCATGCCATTGTCTATGAGGTATTCATATACCGGCACCGCAACCTGATAGCCGTAGGCGAGATCAAGTGAAAGAAATCTTTTCTGATTGAGGAAATTTGCGATCTTCTGCGCATCGGGGTTTACAGGATGATAATATTCTGATGATTCACTTTGAATGAAAACCGCATCGGGCCGCAAACGAAGGATCGCCTGCATTGCCAGTACATTTGCTTTAGATAAATGCTTCAGTGCTGTCACGAAATCTTTATCGGAACTTAACCTTTCATTCCACCATCCGTATTGCGCCGAAAATGTGGCGGCGATGAATATTTCATTTACCGGGGTGTAATATTTCACTTCCGGAAATCTTATTGCGAATGCTTTCGCATATTCAGAAAAGTAAACAGGAAAACCAGGGTTCTGAAAATTTCCTATCCAGTCCGGTACACCAAAGTGACAGAGATCCGCGATAGGTGTAATGCCCATTTCCTTTAATTTGTTGAATGTCATATCAGCAAACGACCAATCATATATACCGGGCCCGGTATGCGTGGAATAATATGGTGGGCCATACCGTAAAAAAGAAATACCCATTTCCCGGACAAGCCCAAAATCAGTTTCCCAGTTTTTATAATGGCCTGTTTTTTCCATCTCATCCACACGTTTAATCGTTCCGTCCGGCAGTTGGATCGTTGGATAGCTATTTTCAATACCGGTAGCGAACATGAATGTGCTTTGCATAAAAAATATTTATAAATAAGAAAGGTATAGGATTATTGCAATAACGTCTTTCCAGCCAGACAGATGGGTATGCTAACGAGCGTTCATTCTTATAAAAAGATCTCTTTGGGACTCAGTGCGTAAAGTGTGCTAAAATTTAATATTGAAATTCCGGAGAATTGAAGCACTTTACGTTCTCAAACGCATTGCTATGTATACAAACGGCAAATTAAGCGAATCAGGGTATCTTTCCCTGTACAAATATCTCCTCTTTTTAAGTGAAGAGCAGATTATCAAGCTGAGAAAGGTTGCGGTGGGCATGCTTACTATGAGTGCGTTTTCCGATGAAGAAATGCATATGCTCGAAAGAAGGCTTCAATCACATTAGTATATGGTTTTCTATTGTTGCCGGAAGCTCGATCCTATAAAAGCCAGGGCATCAGTTATTCCTGTTCTCCAATAGGTCCAGGTATGAGTTCCATCACGTACCCTGAATTCATGGGGCACTTTTTTATCTGTGAGTGCAATGTGCAGCAAACAATTTCCCTTAGTAAGAAAATCATCATCACCACAATCTATCCAGTAACGAACTTTTTTAAGATCCTCTACGGATTTCCCGTCTACTATTTTTAAAATGGAATTTTCATACCATGCTTTCGTAAGACGATCCTTTCCTCTGATATTCCTTCCAAAAAGTTGTGCAAAGGTTCTTGCATAATTTTCGTCAGCCATCGAAACAATAGCCGCATCGTCAAACACCGCGGCGCTGAATGGTGCGGCCGCTGCAAACAAATCAGGATATTTCAGCGCATATATCAATGTGCCATAACCTCCCATGGATAATCCGGCAATACCCCTGAATTCTTTTTCATTTTTGATCCTGTAGGTCTTTTCGATTGCGGGCATGAATTCTTTAATAAAAAAATCTTCATATTTTTCTTTGCCATCGTAAGAATTAATATAAAAACTTGAATCGCCGTTCGGCATAACGATTATCATCGGCGGGATCGTTCCGTCTGCAATGGCTTTATCTGCATAGCGGTTTATTTCTCCGAATTGCAGCCAGCCTGTATGGTTATCAGTATACCCGTGCAACAGGTAAACAACGGGATAGGAGCGTTGGGAAGATTCATAATCAGCAGGCAGGTAAATGGTATATTTAACGGCACGCCCGAGCACTGCGCTATTGATGGACTGTTCCTCAATAACTTTTCCTGTATGTTGTGCCTGTGTTGTTGCTGTAAATACCAAAGCGGTCAGAAAAATAAATATTTGTCTGGCGGATAGATGCATAGAAAAATTTTAATAAATATAGGTAACATCAAACAAATAATGCTTGACAACTGGCCTGATATTATGCTTTCATAATCATTCTGCTTTTAATTATTCAGATTATTCCAGGGATTTGTTTAAAAGGCAGCATTACGGTAAATTCAGCGCCTTTACCGCAAGTGCCGGTGGCGGTTATGGTGCCTCCGTGACGTAGTACTATCTTTTTACATAACGATAAGCCGAGGCCTGTTCCTTCGTATTTATCTTTTGAATTCAGCCTGGTAAAAGTGGTGAATATGCGCTCATTCTGAACAGGATCAAAGCCTATTCCGTTATCGCTGACTTTTATTATCGCGAACCTGGTAGCCTGCTGGTTTATTTCAGACGATTCAAAACTGATAACGGGCAATTCATCCTCTCTTGCAAATTTCAAGGCATTAATTACAAGATTGTAAAAGAGTTGATAGAGTAAAACAGAGGCACCTTCCAATACAGGCAGGCGGCCATATTTAAGAGTTGCTTTTTTCTGTGCAATTAAAATTTCGAGGTCAAGTTCTATCTGGTGAATGGTATCCTGCATGTTCACAAACTGGATCTTTTCTTCAGAAGCATTGATAGTAGAGTAGGTAAGTACCCCACTGATCATTGCGAACATCCGGTCGGCAGCGTTATAAACCCTTTTCATAAAGTTCCTGCTTTCAGCTGAGATGACCGTTTTATTATCCGCTTCGATCCTGCCCAGGAAGGTTTTAATCTTACGAAGTGGTTCCTTAAGATCATGGCTGGCCACATGTGCGAATTGCTGCAGTAACTCATTGGATTGCAGCAGATCATTGTTGAGACCGGCAAGTTCTTCATTGATTACCTGCAGTTCTTCATTGGTCGCCTGCAATTCTTCGTTGCTGGCATCGAGTTCTTCTGTTCGTTGCTGTACCTGCATTTCCAGGGCAAGCTGCAGGTTTCGCTGGGATGTGACATCCTGAGCGGTGCCTATCATTTTAAAAGGCTTATTGTCATTATCGAAAAACACACGTGCCTGCGCATGGATGATACGCTCCCGGCCGGTGACCACATTCTTTATGATGTGTTCGAGATCATACAGGCCGTCGCTTCCCGGTTGCAAGGCGCGTTCCAATCCTTTCCGCACCCGTTCACGGTCAGGTTCAGGAACCGGATCCAGACCATCATTAAGCCCGCATTCTTCCTGTGGGCTGCCTGTCCATCTTTTCATCCGGTCGGAATACCAGACGGTATTGGTGGAAGGATCGATGCTCCAGGTGGCGAGTTCAGCCAGTTCAAGCGCTTCACGCAAGCTGCTTTCGGTCTCTTTGAGTTTTTGCTGGGCCCTAAACTTTTCAGTGACGTCATAAGCAACAATCAGTACTCCTGTTATTAAGTTATTATCGTCCCGCAAGGGAGAATATGTAAAGTCAAGATATAATTCGTCAGTACGAACCTTTTGGGTAGATCTCGCCAGATAACTGTTGCCTACATATATTTCCCCGGTATCAAAAACTTTTTGCAGCCATCCGACTGAGTCCTGCTCTCTGATCTCGGGAAGCGCCTCAACAAGGGGTAGGCCTATGATGGTATTGTTCTTATTCCATATAGAGAGAAGAGTGGAATTACAGGTTTCGATAATCATGTCGCGTCCGCGTAGCAGTCCTAATGCCATGGGCGCCTGTTCTACAATGCTACGAAAGTGGTTTTCAACCGGATCAGTCATATTTTCAAGGTTGGTCTGGGTTACACCTGCAAATATACGTCTGATAAACATCACAATGACCTGAACACGACAATTCCATTATGCCCTCCAAACCCAAACGTATTGCTCATGGCAACATTTACCGGGTAATCCCTGGCTTCTTTTAGAACGAGATTTACACTGGAAGGAATGGCGGCATCTATAATCGTTGTATTAATTGTAGGTGGAATAATATTATCTCTGATTGCCAGCAGGCAAATGATCGCCTCTATTGCACCCGCTGCTCCGAGCAGATGTCCGGTCATCGATTTCGTTGCGCTGATCTGAACGTTTGTTTTTTCACCGTGTGTCAGGGAAAGCAACGCTTTGATTTCAGAAAGATCGCCAACCGGGGTAGAGGTGGCGTGCATATTCAGGTAATCTACTTCTGTAATGGCAATGCCTGCTTCCTGTAGCGCCAGTTGCATCGCTTTGGAAGCTCCAAGGCCTTCGGGATGTGTAGCGGTCATGTGATAAGCGTCAGCAGTCATGGACGCGCCGGTAAGCTCTGCATAGATATGAGCACCTCTTTTTACAGCGTGTTCATATTCTTCCAGCACTAACGCTCCCGCGCCTTCGCCCATTACAAAACCATCCCTGTCTGCGTCAAAAGGTTTTGAGGCCGTTTGCGGCTCGTCGTTCCTGGTAGACATCGCTTTAAGGGAACAAAAGCCGCCAAGTGATGCCTGCGTTATGGGTGCTTCCGAACCGCCAGTGATAATAATTTTTGCCTTGCCCAGCCGGATATAGTTAAATGCATCCATGATGGCAGTATTAGAAGTGGCACAGGCCGATACGGTGGTATAGTTGATCCCCATATAGCCATTGCGGATGGATATCATGCCTGAAGCCATGTTGGCGATTAATTTAGGCACAAAAAACGGACTGAAGCGCGGTTGACCGTTTCCCTTTGCATACTCTGTTACCTGCTCTTCGAACGTTTCCATACCGCCCTGTCCCGAACCCCAAATGACTCCGGTGTCGAAAGGATCCATTTTGCTAAAATCAAAACCCGAATCTTTTATGGCCTCATCAGAAGCGATCAGCGCATACTGCGTAAAAGCATCGGTTCGCTTCAGCTCCGCTTTATCAAGATATGCTGATGCATCAAAACCTTTCAGTTCGCAGGCAAATTGTGTCCTGAACAGAGATGGATCGAAACGGGTGATCCTTGCTGCGCCGCTTTTGCCGGCTTTGATATTTCCCCAGAAAGAGCTGACATCATTTCCTAAAGGCGTTAAAGCGCCGACTCCCGTTACGACTACCCTGTTTAACATAGTTGCTTGTTGTAATTCCGCAAAGTTAATAATATACCAATCGGTATGGTTTTCACCTTCGCAAGATAACACTTCTGAAGAATTAAAATTTTTCGGAAATCATGCACTCAATAATACAAATCAAATAATTTTCATGGTCACCCCAAACGCCGGAAATCCCTAGATTTGAGGCATGAAACAAAGGAGTTCCGCATTCCTGTTTATTGCCTGCCTGGCATTGTTAATATGGTGCTGTAATACAAAATCTTCTTCTTCAACCAAACTGTCTTCCCCGGACTCTCTTTCTGTTGATAAAGGAGAAGAGGTGTTCGAAGCTAATTGCAGTGGCTGTCATAATTTCAGATTTGATGGAATAGGTCCAAAGCTCGGAGGAGTGACCGCTTCTGTTACCGATGCCTGGATTAAGAATTTTATCAGGAACCCCAAGGCGGTCATAGATGCAGGGGATACTATAGCAAGGGCACTGTTGGTTAGGTATCCTACGGTTATGCCTTCTATTTCCCTGCCCGATAGCCAGGTGCATGATTTGATTGCTTTTCTTCATACCAAAAAATTTCATCCTACGACCTTTGTCAGTAAAAATCTGACCGAGATAACCGACCCAATGCCGGACACAATAACCAGGTCTGCCTTGACTTGTAATCTAAGCATCGTAACCAGCATTCCGGCCTCTTCTCCGGAAAGACCATTTACCCGCATTAACAAGATTGAATGCCATTCAGGTGTGATGTACATACTGGACATGCGCGGTAAATTATACGCGAAAAGAAAGAAACATCCTTTTGTTTATCTCGACCTGCCAGCGAACGAGCCGTCTTTCCTTGGAAAGCCCGGACTGGGCACTGGTTTTGGAAGCTTTGCCTTTCATCCTGGTTTTAAAAAGAACGGGTTGCTTTATACTACCCACACAGAACCCGCTCACACTAAAAAAGCAGATTTCAGCATTAATGATTCCATTAAAACAGCCCTGCAATGGGTGCTCACGGAATGGAAAGCATCAGCTCCTGAAGCCAGTGAATTTTCCGGCACGCACAGGGAACTGTTAAGGATAGATATGGTTACCGGCATGCATGGCGTACAGGAAATTACCTTCAGGCCCGGAGCAAAAAGAGGAGAGGAGGATTACGGCCTTTTGTTTGTTGGTGTCGGCGATGGCGGGTGCGTGGAAAATGGGTATCCCCTTATTACCCATCAGCCGGGAAAAGTCTGGGGTGCAATACTCAGGATCGATCCCCTTGGTAAAAACAGCGGGAATAAGAAGTATGGTATTCCGGTTCAAAATCCTTTTGCTTCGGATCCGAAAAAATGCGGGGAGATGTTCGCTTATGGGTTTAGAAACCCTAACCGCATTTCCTGGAGCAGGTCTAATCTGATGCTTGTCTCCAATATCGGCCAGGCAAATATCGAGTCTCTGAATATTGTAAATAAAGGGAATGATTTTGGATGGCCCCAGAGGGAAGGTCCCCTGGTACTGGACTATGAAGGCAATATGAGGAAAGTGTATGCGCTGCCTGCCAATGACTCCGTGAACCATTACACTTACCCGGTTTTGCAGTACGATCATGGAGAGGGGAGTGCCATATCCGGTGGTTTTGAGTACACAGGCTTCAGGGTAAAGCAATTAAAAGGTAAATATATCTTTGGTGATATTGTAAGCGGAAAACTATTTTTTACTGATATTAAAGAACTTAAACCGGGTCACCTTGCTACCATCTATGAATTCAATATCACTAACCTGCATACACGGGTAACATTAAAACAATTATGTGGTGACGGGCGCGTTGACCTTCGATTCGGGAAAGACGGTAATGGCGAAATACTAATACTGACCAAATCGGACGGTATGATATACCGGCTTGAAAATTAAGGTAACGTACGCTCATAACTTTGGTAAGGAAAATTACAGGAAAACCGAAATAGGGTCAAAAGCGCAGATGATAACAATGAATGGTAATACAATTAAAATGGTGCACAATCTATCGGACCTGGATTTGAACTGAGCAGATTAACTTTATGAGGCTTCGACTTTTCCAATTGTGAATTACCTTCAGTTATAATAAGTGTTTCTCCAGGAGTAAGATTTTTAAATTCCTGAACAACTCTGCCTACAGGCCAGATAATTGCAATTCGATCGATTTTTTTAGCCTGCCCTATGCCTATATGCTGCATTAATGGATTGCAACCAAAGCTTCCCCCAGAATTCACATCTCTGTATACGGATCGTTGAATACCGTTTTCGGTGAAAGTCACCTGAATACGTGCTCCTATAGCCACCTTATTTGTCTTAACACCAATTAAAGTAATATTGATCCAGTTGTTATTGTTTTGACCAGGGTTCATGTATAATGAATTTTCATATGCATCTCCGGTATAGGCACCACCCATATCCATGTATATATCAAGATCGCCATCATAATCAAGATCCGCAAATGAAACGCCATGTCCTTTCTGTAGATTGCCAACTCTTGCAGCAGTAGTAATGTCGACAAATGATTTCCCTTCAATATTTTTAAATAATTTATTAGGAACAAGCGCAGAATAATCAGGATTACCTGTGCCCAGATAAAAATCCAGGTAACCATCGTTGTCTATATCACCAAAATTAGAACCCATCGCAAATGCTATACTATTTATGCCTAGTTTGGAAGAAACTTCTTCAAACGTACCATCCTGCTTATTGTGATAAAGAAATATCTTACCGGCACCGGGCTGAATACCCAGCGCTTCGGCAGCCGAATACCAGGCAAGTGATTTTGAATGATCATAACTACAGACCAGAATATCCAGCCAGCCGTCATTATCATAATCCCAAAACCAAGTAGGAAAAGTGCTTACTTTATTTCCGCTGAATCCCGCTATATCGGACACGTTAGCGAATTTGAGCCGGCCATTCTGAACGCCCATGTTTTTTAATAAGTATTTATCTCCGTTGAATGACGAAATGAAAATATCGGTCAACCCATCATTATCATAATCCCCTGATGTGACACCCTTCACATAAGCGTTTATGTTACAATGGGCTTCTGCCGCGGCTTCTCGGAATGTGCCATCCTGGTTGTTTAAGTATAATTCACATGCATTGCTGTGGTCTGAAGGCGACTGTGCTTCATTGCCAATAAAAAGATCCAGCCAGCCATCATTATTAAAATCGGCCCAGGTAGCAGTTTGAGTAGGATGATAGGAGAGTAGACCACTTTCAACAGTCACATCGGTAAAAGATCCGTTGCCGTTGTTTCTGAGCAACGAATTAGGTTCTTTACCATATACACCTTTCCATCCTCCCCTTAAGACAAAAATATCTTTAAGCCCGTCGTTGTTGTAATCGGTTTGCATCATATTGAGCCCTCCCATAATATTTCTTAGGCCTGCATTAACAGAAAGATCTGTAAACGTGCCATTACCGTTATTACGATTATAATGCATATTCTCTTTAAGAGACATGCTGCTTGTGACAACATCTAAATATCCGTCGTTATTAAAATCTTCAACTATACTGCCACCTGCAAGATTCTTTGTATTCAATCCAGTCTGGCCGGCTATATCTATAAAAGGTTTGACACCTCTAACGGTATCGGTATTCAATCCTTTGATAAGAATCGCGGGAGGAACTTTGTCAGGGTAACCATTAATTGTCATATATGCAATATTGACAAGCCAGCGGCTTTCCAGATCGTTGGGATCATCCTTTAATAATTGCTCATAAATTTTTATAGCATGTTGAGAACCATAAGGTATGGTATGTAATCCATTTGCCTGAATAGGGAAAATACAGGAATGCGCATTGTGGTTTGCAATACAATTTGCTCTTTCTCCAATTCGCATCCAGCACAGCGCCATTTCTTTTAATATTTTAATTTTATTTTCTTTATCAATACTGGTCAATTGTTTCAGTAATTGATCATATACATGAAGGGCACTATCTTCTTTACCAATTGTCAGCAGTGAGTTTGCGATAAAATACCTTGCTGTTGCCGAATCATTAAGATTTGTAGAATGATTCAACGCATTGCTATAGTATGTAATTTTGCTTTCTGGTGAATAAACATTTTCTTTAACTGCATTTTCTCTTTCAATGTTTTCAAGAATTGCCGGAATATTTACTTTTTCACCATTATTATCTTCTTTACTACTGCATGAAATTATCAATGCAAAGATTCCCGTTGCTATTAAAATATTTTTCATTCTATTTTATTTGAAATGCTTTTATTTTTTCATCATTTATTGCCACTAGAATGATACGTTTATTATTACCGGTAGTTATTAATTTAATATCTTTTACGTCACCGTCAATTATTAATCCGCTAGCTGCAGGTGGCATTGGTGTAAAATTACCTTTACCGTCACCCTTTAAGAATAATCCATATGAAGCGTCATATCTTCCGGTACTTACCTCAGTCTGGTATTCATTTCCTGCAATAATGATATCCATATTCCCGTCTTTATTTACATCTGTGCAAAGAATTGTATTGACCGGTGCTATCTGCGCTTCTATAGGTAATGCATGCATTAAAAATTTACCTCCTCCTTTATTCTCAAACCATACGGATCTTGTTTCATCGCAAATTAATTTAAGCATGTCATCCTGTTCCTTCTCACCGAAAAGGTTTAAAATATCTATTTTAGAATATTCTTCGTGAAACAAGTATTTCTTTTTGATTGAAGGGACCTGCGCAGCAAATTGATCACGATTTGCCGCAGGAAATAATTCTCGCTCTCCTTTGCTGTTTTTAATATAGTATGCCATAACCGGGTCAATGCTACCATTGCCATCCAGATCTTTTGCGAACAACTTCATTGGCTGTTCATGTGTCACCCGGTAATGATTATTTGATCCGAGATTTCCAGCTACAATGTCCATATCTCCATCATTGTCCAGATCAGCAACTGCAAGACTTCTCCATTGGCCATTTATATTTTTTAGCCCTGATGATGCTGTTATTTCATTTAATTTGCCATTTTCATTCAAAAAAAATCTTACCGGCATCCATTCGCCGGTTATGATTAAATCAGGTTTTTTATCGCCATTAATATCGGTCCAAACCGCAGCAGTGATCATGCCAGGGGTCTCAAGATCCGGACATATATCACTGGTAACAATATTAAAGTGTCCTCCATTGTTTTGTAATAAATAACTTTGCGGACTAATAGGGTATTGATTTGGAGATATTCTCCCACCAATAAAAAGATCAAGATCTCCATCACCATCATAATCTGCAGCTGCAACACATTGTGCGCTTGTAAATATAGTTGATGGAAACGCCTGAGGATCCAGTGTAAAGTTTCCATTGCCGTCATTTTTATATAATCTCGGAGCATAATTCAATGATCCAGGTTCGTATTCATTACTGCCACTATTAATAAACAGGTCAAGGTCTTTGTCTCCATCGGCATCGAATAAGAGGCATCCAAGGTCTTCAGTGAGTTTTTGGCCTACAACCAAGTCTTTCGAAGTAAATCTCCCATCGGTTTGCTGAATAAAAAATTTTCCTGATTGATTTGCTGCTCCTCCTGTAAAAAAATCAGTAAGCCCATCACCATTAATATCACCATCGGCAATAAACGGCCCCAATTGTGAATATTTTTGTGGCAATAATTGCTGATATCCATAATCATAGAAAAAAGTTTCGCTGTGTTTAAAATCGATTCCGTTGTCTTTTGTCACATCCGAAAAGATATAGGACTGTGATTGAGCAATAGTGTCAGCAGGTAACATGGCCGTTCTTTCATCCAATGTTATGGATTGATTGACTGGAAAATTCTTTAATATTTGTCTTTTCCCGTTGGTCCAGATTATTATTAAAGAATCAATAAATTTAGAATTGCCGACACCGAAATGCATCCTCTTGTCCATCGTGGATAGATATCCCCTGGCCGGGTTTTGCTCATCCAGTTGTTTCTTTCCTTTTGAATAAAGCATCAATTTAGTGCCGAAACCATTTTTGTTCAGCGAATCTCCTTTTAAAATGACACTGATGTAATTATGTGCTGTATCTGTAATATTCTGCCTGGCGTCATTTCTTAGTATGGAAGCCTCTTTATTTATATTATTCACCACCAGATCAAGATCCCCATCATTATCCAGATCAACGTATGCGCAACCATTAGAGATTAAAGTGTCGGTAAAACCGGCACTTTTGGTAACGTCTGTAAAACCAATATTTCCATTATTATGATAACAATAATTATTTAATCGTACAACACCGTATTTAGCGAGTTGCATTACGTAATCGCTGTACATCTCATCACGGTTTTTGTAGGTTTTAGAGGAAAATACAAAAGAAATAAAATCATTGTTAATTACATCCCTCCCATATCCGTTAGTAATATGAATATCCTTAAGGCCATCGTTATCAAGGTCCGCAAGTAATACGCTCCAGCTCCAATCTGTTTCCGATATTCCTGCCATTTGGCCCACTTCGCTAAAAAACGGTACTGACGTATCCCTTATTAAGCGGGTTCCATTGTTCAGCTGGAGCATGTTACGAATGTATTCATCATCGTAGCCTGCAGTTCTTTCCAGCACATACCTGTCGTAGTTTAAGAACGAAAACATCATTTTCTTTCGTTCATTGTCTTCAGGCTGCATATCCAATGAAATTATATCCGGTAACCCATCATTATTAATATCGCCCGCATCGACCCCCATGCTATTATAGCTTTGATGTTTTGTGCTACGCGAAAGAGTATTGGTAAATGTCCCATTTTTATTATTTATCCATAACCTGTCATTGGCCAGGTAATCGTTTGTGATATATAAGTCGGGCCACTGGTCGTTGTTAAAGTCGCTAACTACCACGCCAAGACCATATCCGTCGTCTATTATTCCTGCCTCAACAGAAACATCCTTGTAATAGGGATGTCCGTTACGCACCCCTTCATTCCTGTAAAGCTTGTCTCGGGCAGGAGCAAAGCCCGACAGATCTCTTTTAACAATATTATTGGATTGAATATGGTCAAGCAGATGATTCAGCAGGTACATGTCCAGGTCTCCATCTTTATCGTAATCAAAAAAAACTGCCTGCGTGGAATAAAGCGTATCATCCAATCCATATTCTTTTGCCTGCTCAGTAAATGTTAGGTCGTGATTGTTTATGTATAAAAGATTTTTTCTTTTCTCCGAACTTTTACTACCCGATACACAAAGGTAAATATCATCAAAACCATCGTTATTGATATCAACCACACTGACGCCGGTAACCCAGACCGATGTTTCGACACCTGCTTTTTTTGTAATGTCCTCAAAATTGAAATTTCCTTTATTAATGTACAATTTTGAGGATTGCTGGCTGGCGCCAAAGAATATATCCTGCATTCCATCATTATTGAAATCCCCTATTCCAACACCTGAACCCATATAAGAATAGGCGTTTACTATAAGGTTTACAGAATCATTTTCAGTAATAATATTGTTGAAACTTATCTTTGTTTCAGCGGGTAAAAGCTTTGTAAAATGAATACCTTTGTTCAATCCACCTTCATTTTTCTGATCGCAAGAGTGTAAAAGTGTGCTACCTGTGATAAGAATAACAACAATACAGGCATGTCTTAATTTTTCTGATAGCATTCGCATTATCGGTTTGGTTACTCAAAAATATATCTTTTTAATGCTTTCTGGTGAGAATGGTAAGAACATGCAATTTTTTAAGGTTTGCAGAATAGATTTTGCATATTCATGAAAGCAGCCGGTCAAAAAAAATTATCCCGGCCATTAATAGTATAGATTTATCTGATCCTGATAGTACAAAAACTATCTTTTATTCGCACAAAAATAGAAACAAATGAATACTCCAATGCTTATTTCAGCACTCATCGCATTACTCGCCGGCCTCCTTGCAGGCTGGTATATCTCCCGCCTTGTTTTCCACTCGCGCATTGATGCGCTACAGGAAAAACAGTCTGCCCAGGCGGGTCAGCTCAAAGACAACATACATAAAAATGAGACCACAATCATTGATTTAAATAATATCCGGGAAACATACGCCATTACTAAAACGAAACTGGAAAAATTGTTTACAGACAACATTGAAAACATCAATGAAAAGAACCGTTTCAAGAGCCAGGTGGAACAATACCGTTTACAGGAAAATGACCTGAACAAGATCATCTCCACGCTTACCGCGCAGTACGCTGAGGCGTTGAAAGCTATTGCCCAACAAAAGGAATTTGTGGAAGCTTCTCAAAAAACGCTTAAAGATTCATTCGATGCATTATCATTTGCTGCGCTCAGTAAAAATAATGAGACCTTTCTTGACCTGGCCAAAACGGCCCTGGAATCTCATGTCACCGAAGCGAAAGGAGACCTGGCGAAGCGACAGCAGGCCATTGACAGCCTTGTAAAACCTTTAGGTGAGTCGCTCATTAAAATGGATGAAAAGATCAACAGCCTGGAGAGCAAGCGGGAAGGAGCATACGGCAACATCAGTACGCTGCTCGACCAGGTGAAACTGTCTACCGTTTCACTGGATAAGGAAACTAAAAACCTGGTGAGCGCCTTAAAAACAAGCCATACGCGTGGACGTTATGGAGAAATCGCATTGCGGCGGCTGGTGGAATTTGCAGGAATGGTTGACCAGTGTGACTTTGTAGAACAACAAAGTACAGATACTGAAAATGGCCGGTTGAGGCCGGACATGATCATCAGACTGCCCGCCAACAGGCAGGCAGTGGTAGACAGTAAGGTACCGCTGAGTGCTTACCTGAAAATCTTTGAAACGGATGATGCCGAGCAACAGAAAAATCATCTCGGACAACATGTTGCTGCCATTAAAACGCATATAAAGCAGCTAAGTGGTAAAGCATACTGGGATCAGTTCAAAGACGCTCCCGATTTTGTGGTGCTGTTCATGCAGATCGAATCTTCGTTTGGCGCCGCTCTTGCTGCATGGCCGGAGTTGATAGAAGAAGCACTGAACAACAGGATCATCGTTGCAACGCCTACTACGCTGATCACTATACTCCGCAGCATCGGGTATAGTTGGAACCAGCTGAAAACAATAGAAAATATTGAAGAAATAAGAGATGCGGCTGTAGAACTGTACGAGAGGAGCGCGACATTGATTGAACACCTGACTGGCGTTGGTAAAAGTCTTCAGAGTACGATCAATAGTTATAATAAAGCAGTGGGAAGCCTTGAAAGCAGCTTTATGCCACAGGGACGTCGCATACAGAGTTTAAGCCAGGCGTATGTAAAGAAACAATTAACTGCTATGGATCCGTTGGAAATAGCTATCAGACCCATAACTGTATTACCTCCTGTTATTATTAAAAATGACGAAGCATTGAATAACCTTTCGTAGCTGTTAAACCGGTTCGGCCACGCACTGTAGCCTTTTCTCTATCTCAGCAATGGCCCGCGCTGTTTTTAAAAATGAATCCGGCGTAACGGAAATACTATCAATTTCCTGCTCCACGAGAAATTGGGCGAAATCCGGAAAATCTGAAGGTCCCTGTCCACATATGCCCACTTTTACTTTCATTTTTTTTGCCTGCATGATAAGCAGCCGTATCATCTGTTTTACGGCTTCATCTCTTTCATCGTATAAATGTGCAACCAGCGCGGAATCCCTGTCGATACCCAGGGTCAGTTGCGTAAGATCATTCGATCCGATAGAGAAACCATCAATATATCTGGCGAATTCTTCCGCCAATATAATGTTTGAGGGAAGCTCGGCCATAAGGTATAGTTCAAGGCCGTTTTCACCTCTGGCCAACCCATTCTCTTTCATTACTTTTTTCACAGCTTTCAGTTCATTTACCGTTCTGCAAAAAGGGATCATCACCGTCACATTAGACAGTCCGAATTCATTCCGTACTTTTTTAATGGCCTTGCATTCCATAGCGAAGGCATCCTTGTACAAATCTGAATAATACCTGGATGCACCCCTCCATCCGATCATAGGGTTTTCTTCTTCCGGCTCAAAATGTTCCCCGCCCAGTAAATTCCGATACTCATTGGATTTAAAATCCGAGAACCGGACGATTACTTTTTCAGGATAAAAGGCCGCTGCAATTTTTGCCACGCCGAATGAAAGCTTATCGATAAAATATTTTTCTTCCGATGCAAAACCAGTGATGCGTTTTTCAATTGCCGCCGACAAAATTATATCACCAATTTTCCGGTGTCTGAGCAATGCCAGCGGATGCACCTGAATGTAGTTGTTAATGATAAATTCCTCTCTTGCGAGGCCCACCCCTTTATGGGGTAAGGCGGCAAACTGAAAAGCTATAGAAGGGTTTGCAACGTTGAGCATGATTGCCGTGTTGACGCTGGCCACTTCGCTAAGATCGGTTGTAATGATCCTGAATTTTCTTTTTCCATTATATACAAATCCCGCCTCGCCTTCCGCACAGGATGCGGTCACTTCCTGTCCGTTTTTAAGCACATCTGTAGCTGTCTGGCATCCCACTATCGCGGGTACGCCCATTTCCCGGGCCACGATCGCAGCATGGCAGGTTCTGCCTCCCTTATTAGTAATAATAGCCGATGCTTTTTTCATGATCGGTTCCCAGTCTGGGTCCGTCATATCTGTTACGAGCACGTCACCTTCTTTAAATTCATGCCCTTCGGCCACACGCTTATCAAGAGAATATAAAATGGTCACTTTACCTGATGCGATCTTGTCGCCCACGGCAATACCGGTAATGACAGGTGCCTCGTTCTTAGCGTCCGGTTCCATTTCATATTCGGTAAAAACATTTTTTTTCCTGCGCGAATGAATCGTTTCCGGCCTTGCCTGCACAATGAATAATTCCTGTGTCAGACCGTCAACGGCCCATTCTACATCCACCGGACACCAGCGGTCATTCAGATTGGAATAATAATCTTCAATCGTGCAGACCCATTCCGCCAGTTTCAGGATGTTTTCGTCTTCCAGGCAAAAGCGTTGCTGCTGCATTTTATCTGTGGGAATTATTTTGGTGCGTTCATCCGGATCATCACCATACACCATCAACTTATCCTTAACGCCGAGTTTTTTTTCTATGATCGCAGGAAAACCTTTTTTCAGCGTTGGTTTAAATACCAGAAACTCGTCGGGGGATATAGCGCCCTGAACCACCATTTCACCTAATCCATAAGCGCCGTTAATTACCACTACATCTTTGAATCCGCTTTCTGTATCTATTGAAAATGCAACACCGGAACTTGCCAGGTCGGACCTTACCATTCTCTGCACGCAGACCGACAACCCGATCTGGGTAACGTCGAATTTAAAAGTATCGCGGTAAGAGATCGCCCGATCCGTAAACAGCGACGCGAAACAATTGCGTACTGCATCGATCAGTGCGGAAGGCCCCCGGACATTTAAATAACTTTCCTGCTGTCCGGCAAACGAAGCATCGGGAAGATCTTCTGCCGTGGCAGACGACCGCACGGCCACATCTGTATATTGTTGCAGGTTGTGCTGTGACAGCAGTTCATACGCTTCGATGATTTCTCCGGAAAGCTCACGTGGAAATTTTGCATTCCGTATCGCCTGCCGGATCCTGAGGCCGCTGCGTCTCAGCGATTCAACATTGTCATGATCGATGGATTTTATTTCTGAATGAATTATTTTTTCCAGATCGCTGGCGCGCAGGAACTGCCAGTAAACTTCAGTAGTGATGGCGAACCCTGAAGGAACGACAACACCAAGCTTCGATAAATTACAGATCATTTCTCCGAGTGAGGCGCATTTGCCTCCGACCAGTTTAAGGTCTTTCATGCCGGTCAGTTCGAGCGGCAGCACGAGTGCAGGTTTCATATTTGTGGCAATATTTATTTAGAAATAAGCATCTTATGCAATTCATAAAGCTGATACGAGAGATAAGCGCCGCAAATATAGAATGGCTATTTTAAATTATATAATTAATGATGAAATATATTTATGAATGTGTTGTCTATACACATCAATACAGCATGATATTATATAAATATTTTGCAGGATACATTAATATTTAATAAGCCAGGTTAATGAAGTACTAAAGTGAAAAAAGATCATTTTTATATTTTAATTTACCAACCCGGGATAATATTCCACTAATGTTGTATTGCAGAAATTATATCTGCTCATATCTTCACACAACAATCATATAATAGCTCTCCATTAGTTATCAATCTCATTCACAATTAAAAAAATCTTAAATGAAAAAGCTTACAATTGCTTTGGCCGGCTTAGCTGTTATTTTATGTATGTTCAGCAGCTGCTGCACCCCTAAACCTTCTTATACGCTCGATGTAGCACTACGCCCGCAGGAAACAAGCATGTGGTGCTGGGCGGCCAGCGGACAAATGTGTATGCAGTTCCTGGGCAAATCCGTTACACAATGTGATGAGGCCAATAAACAATTCGGCAGGTCGGATTGCTGCAACAGTCCCGTTCCCGGTGATTGTGTAAATGGTGGATGGCCGGAATTTGCCAAGTACAATTTTAAGTCGGACCGCACCTCGAACACTGCACTGTCATGGGATGCGCTGAAGAAACAGATTTACTGCAGCAGAAGACCAGTCGCTTATTCCTGGCATTGGACCGGCGGTGGCGGGCACATGATGGTGGCCATTGGGTACTCCGAAATCAATGCGCAGAAATGGGTGCTGATTAATAATCCATGGGCTCCGAACGTTGGCGAAACTACTTTCATTTCCTATGATGAATATGTCAGCGCATCTGATCATACGCATTGGGATGATTTTTATAACATTACTAAACAATAATTACTGTAAATACCATCAAATAAGAAACATGAAAAAGTATATATTAATAAACATACCCGCAGTAATTATTCTCACCTTTACCTGCACTTTAATTATGGCACAAAATAAACCGGTACTGGATAGAGAAACGTCTGACCGCGTGCTGAAAACAATTCAGCAACTGGTCACTGACAGTAATTATCAGAAATTAGGCTTCGCAAGTGCCGATGATGCAAAAGATCTTAGCATAGGCGCGGCCCTGCCTGTCAGTATAATCCCACTGGATAAATTAAAAACGCTGGACTCCGCTACGGGAACGCTGCAATCAATTAAAATGCCATCGCAATCTGCATACTATGCACTGATCAGCGGCAGATCACATCAGACAGTGGCACTGGCCAATGTTGAAATGAAAGATGGCAAATCGGTGATAAGAGGAGTGGGCAGCACTGGCCTGGCAAATGCTATATCAGCTGCAAGTGGAAGGCTCAGCGTGGAAATGCGTCAATCTTCGGAACTTATCCGCATACTTGCCTTACAATTGGATTTCCTGGCAGTCACTGAACAGGGAACTGTCTATTACATTCCTTTAACTTCTGTGCCGGATGTGCAGATCGAAAAGGGCAGCAGACTGACGGAGCAGTCCCTGTTATCTAAAGTCCTGCCGCTTGCCCACAGATATAATGGTCTTCCCTGGTAAAGAAAAAGTAAAAAACCATCCTGCCATGGATGGTTTTTTACTTAGTTATGCCGGTACTTTCCTTGGTTTCTCTCTTTCCCAAAACCGGTGTTGTGCAATAGCGCTGATAAATTGGGCGGCCACCATGTCGGCATCATCACTGATCACCACACCTTCACGTTGCATGTTTCTTTACTGAATTCCTGGGGAATCTTTCTGTAAAAATAAGTTGATTCCATTACAGGCAAAGCCTCAGCCATCGCGGCGATAGCTTTGCAATGTTTAAATGCTTCATTCAAGAAATGCACCGCATCCGCTTCAGCGGCAAGTGTTGCAACTGCATTTCCGCCACCTGCAACAAACACCGCATCATAAAGCACAGAAGCAGCGGTGAGTAAACTCTGGTCCGCTGGTATCATAGTATTATCCATGGTGATGATATCACCAAGCTTAGGAGCAATGATATGCACCCTTGCACCTGCATTGATCAGTGCATTTTTGACAGTGGTTATCCCATTAGCATCTCCTCCGTCAGCAGTTAAAATGGCGATCTTCCCACCGTGGAAAAACGGACAAACACGGGCGTTTCAATAGCAGTATCATTTAAAAATCCGGCCTTAGTATATTTATTGAAGGGTTTATATACTTTAAATATTCCATGAGCGGCAGATCCCCGCGCATGCACCACTCTTTCTGGTATCCTTTCATGGTCAAAATGAGTAATCTTTTCCCTTAATATAAAGTCCTCCAGCAACGTTCCACCACGTGGACCTGCCTTTAAAGAATTCTGATCGTCATTTATTCGGGTACCGTGATTGGTAGTCATAAATTCATTTTCAGGCGTTTCGGTATTAACGCGGAGCGATTCTGTTTTGGCAGTTTCTTCCATAGACTTTTCTTTACCTGCGGATGATTTGGACATGATAGGTATTATTAATGATGAATTTTTTTTTTCAGAGAGCTCCGACAGTATGTTGTCTGCCTGCTGTTCTTCGATGAGCGTTTCATTCAGAATGCCGGAAATGTCGGTCAGACCAAGCTGATCCGCAAGCTGGATCACTCCCTTGTAGTCAGTCATTTCATAGTTTTCGACCAGTCTTCCTGCCATGATCAGACCAGTATTTCTTTCAGGTGAACCGGCCTGAGGTTCTTCAATAATATGTTCACCATCCATTGCCAGACCTTCCATGGCGTCAGATTTTTTAGAAAGAACATCCCGGTTTAGCATTCCAAAAACCTTTACCAGTCGTTCTGCATGTCCAACGGTAAGTTTGAGATGCGTTGTGAGTGCTTTTTTTAAGCCAGGGTTTCCAGCAGACGAGATCATTTTTGGAAGTGATTTTACCAGGTGGTTCTCTATCCAGTACAGGCATTTGATATTTTCTTCAAACAACAACTGGAGGCCAGAGGATGGTAGGAAACTGTCTGCAGGAGGATTAACAGGTGTTTCAGCAAATGCTGCAGGAGCATTTTTCGTCTTGGACACTTTAATCATAATGTTTCCCGATTAATAATTTAAATTATCATGCCTTGTGATACTGCTTAAAAAAAATCCCAGGCAATGACAGGGATCCAATAAATTGATCTGGTGTACGCCGTACAGGCGTGAGGAGATTACCCATAGAATAAATAATAGTGCTCAAGCTGGTCAAAGCCTGAGTATTTCGCAT
>Ga0123337_10000758_pt1 | contig 49472 bp, 49 predicted proteins | sample frozenSSSSmetaG_FD_89792 | JGI IMG/M metagenome (GOLD analysis project Ga0123337, IMG submission 89792) | Glacier valley bacterial and archeal communities from Borup Fiord, Nunavut, Canada, to study Microbial Dark Matter (Phase II) -... | ecosystem: Environmental > Aquatic > Freshwater > Ice >... | reverse complement strand
TGGAAATTGGAAATTGGAAATTGGAAATTGGAAATTGGAAATTGGAAATTGGAAATTGGAAATTGGAAATTGGAAATTGGAAATTGGAAATTGGAAATTGGAAATTGGAAATTGGAAATTGGAGCGCTAAAAATAATCAACTAAGAAATCAGCGACACCCAATTCGCCTTCGACTGTAAAGCGAACCGTACTCCCCGCTGTACGCTCAACGCCTCTTTTCCAGTTCGACGCTCTTTCATCTATCATCCAGTTCAACGTCATCTCAATCTTTGTATCTCCATCTCCATATTCTACACCACACTTTCCAAGCGGAATGGAGGCGTCTGTCACCAGGAACCCAAAACTGAGAACTGCATGCGACAGATGCTACGAGCTCAAAGAACGATGTGAGCGTGCAACGACCTCCGCCCACTGTGCACGCTGCGAGAGGCTGGGCTTGGCTTGTTTGACAGTACGGCCGGTGCGGCCCGTGGGTAGAAGGACACATCATGGGAAGGACTTTGTCTCGAGAATGACGACGTCGGGCAAACGCAGGAAGCTGGAGCAAGACCAACTTGGTATCGACGCATGCTTGGACGCCCTTCCCGACCTGCAACCCGAAGAGAAGGAGCTGTTGCTGTTTCTCCTAAGCCAGCCTGAAAGCCTAGATCACTTCGTGGTGTGCTCGAGCTTTCAGGCCGAGCAGCAACATTCGCTCGCTGCCCAGCTGCCAGCTGCCCCGCCGTTACTCAAGGATGCTTACCTTGCATGTGCTATTACGATAAAGCAGCTTCAATCCGGCTCTGTAACGGACATGGACATGGACACGAGCACCTGTGTCGGCTACATAGCAAAGGCCATGAGCGCGCTACGGTCGCTGCCTGTTTTGCGTTCACAGGACACAGTCTTATGCCACACTCTGGGAAGTGTACTGGCTTTCTCGATATACTCAGCCATCGGTGTAGGAGTTCCAGACATCTGCCGTTACTGTCTCGGCACAACAAACCTATTCGTGGGAACAACAATGTCCGATGCGCACAAGGATCCGTGGCAGAGCTTTCTGGTCCTACTGGAGACCATGGACTGTCTTGTTTATCGGCGAAAACCGACCCGAACGATTCAGACACCAGCCTTTGTTGTTGACCGCCGCCTTGGTCTCTGTTTACCTCTCTTGCCCTACTACCATGATCTCTGTGTAATCAGCAATTCACGTCTCAATACAACTGACGTGAGCATTCTGGCTCGCCTTCAAAGGCAGCTAGATGGCATCCATGCTGTTGTGGAGTCATGGCAGCCATCTCACTCGGATCAATTTGTCGAGCAGTTTGATTCGGCAGATATCGTCAACCTTCTTGCGCAAGCCAAGGTGTATCGCTTAGGAGCGCTCCTAGTGGGCCACCGGTTGCGGTTTCCATTTGGTTGCGAGGATGTTCAAGCCGAAATATGGTCCAAGGAAGCTATGATGGAACTTGAAATGGCAAAACGTGTCACGAAGCGATCGCTGCGATTTGCGACGTTACCATTCATCGTCGCAGCTGTCGAGGTTCGAGATGAGAGCCTACGCTTCCAGACGCTCCAGCGTGTGGACGATTACGTCGATCATTATGCTCCGTTCTTGCGAAAGGCAAGCAAGACATTCTTGTCAAGAGTTTGGCATGAGCGAGATCTGAATCTCACCAGTCGTTGGTTTGATTCAATACATAAACCGTGTCCTGTAATGGATTCCATTGATGCAACTTGCTTTAGTAGCTCATAGATTTAGAGCAATTGCGTATGAGGAACAATTTTGGGAATCTATCGCTACTCTAGATTTTATTTATGATCGAGTCCAGTACAGCTGCCGCCTTTATCAAGGCCTCATCCTTGTGCCTATATCCAACAACCTGAATACAAACCGGTGCGCCCTTGTACTGTTCCGGGCCGGTATCTATGGAAGCATGTGTCAGCTCGAGTCTTCAAAATTCGGGAAGAAAGTGGTGCCTACAAACTTTGTAGAGCTGCTCGTCATCCGGACCGAATTTGGCGTTGCTCAGATCGTCAGCGGAGTCTATGTCTCGCACCTGGTCCACGGGAATCACAATAGCCGGATAATCGAGATAGTTCCACAGGCCAGTATATGTCGCTGTCGTCCAGCAATCCAGAGGAAGTGCCGTATGCGGCGCTGGAGGCATTACAATCGCATCTAAATCGTTGTCGCGAAATAGTTTGAGGTACGTCTTTGCGGCCTCGGCTCGGCGGACGTTCAAATCAAAAAAGCCCGGCAACGTCGTTCCTGGTACCGATAGAAGGCCAACGGCTTTGAGGGACGGGACGACTGGCTCACTTGTTCGCGCGAATTGTTCGTAATAGTGCTTTTTCTGTCAGTCTAAAGGTAGTAGGTCTAGGATCTGGTGGGCTCACATGGCTTCCTGATAGTGTACAATAGCCGACGAGGTCTTGACAGTGCAATTTGACGTCGGATAGGTTGACAGGAATGATTTGAATGTCGTTATTGCCACGGAGAAGATCGACCGCCTGCTTCAAGCCACGTCTAACTGGCGGTGATGGAGTATAGACGCCGTCATTTAGAGCAACACCGATCCGGAGCTTGTGCCTGGGTTTAAGATCTATCCATGGAACCGAGACCGAAGTGCTGTCGTACATCCAAGTGTCTGCTTGGAGTATCGACTTTAGAAAGAGAGAGCAATCCCGGAGCGAGGTCGACATGGGCCCAGCTGTCGAACGGACACCATCTGTCCCTGGCGGGGTGAGGTCTCGCACACCACCATGAGGAACCAGACCTACGCTAGGCCTGAATCCATAGATTCCATTGCAGACCGATGGGACACGAATGCTGCCAGCAATATCCGTCCCAACTCCGAGAATGCTGCCTCGAAGAGCAAGGAGGGCACCTTCGCCTCCTGTACTTCCACCCGCTGTGAGAAGTTTGTTGCGAGGGTTCAAAGTTCTTTCAAAGACATTGTTGTCACTATCGCCCGTCATAATTGACTGGGGTAGATTGGTTTTGCAGTAAAGAACCGCACCCAAGTCAATCAACATAGCAGCAAGCGCGCTGTTGTCCTCTGCTGGCTTGTCCACATAGCAAGCCAGCCCAGTGGATGTATCGTATCCACAAACTTGGAAGCTATCCTTGAGTGAGATTGGTAGCCCAAACAGTGGCGGGAGGGCTTTCCCACGAGACTTTGGGTGGTATTCCAGGTCGAGTTTCTTCGCTCGTTCAATAGCATCGTCGAAGAAGATCTCCGTCAGACAATTCGTCTGCCACAGGTTCAAGATTAGCAAGCTTTCTTCAGCAGGTGTTTAACGAACTGACCAGCTGCTGGGCAATGGCAGCCCTTTTGCAAAAGGCTACAGTCACTTGCTCAACCGACCAGACTCCAGCCTTTAGCTTTTCAAGAAGAGCGGTTGCGTCGTAGTTGGAAGTGATTCTGGCTTCTGTCTCGTTCAACAGCCCGCAAGTAAGCGGTATATCCATGACGTTAGTCGCATTATGAAAGCTTTCCGTAGGAACTCGCCAGTCTTTTGGAATCTTGTCCCACCGCTGAGCTCTCTTCTCCGCTGCAATGGCCTGGTAGTTCTTTATCTCTGATAGCATCTTGATCTTGCACGACTTGGATCGACAGGAAATAAAGAATCAGTGAAGTTTCCGCTGCTTATGGATGACATCCGAACCTGGATTCTTTTAAAATCTGGACGTCTTAAGCTATTTATCGTCATAGCAAATAATCAAGGCCGTCGAGAGAACCGATACTGGGCCATGCAAAGTGTTGAGAGCCTCAGACTCCAGTTCCGGTCCCGGTTCCGGTTCCGGCTTCAGTCCAGAACAATGCGGCGCCTCAGATCAAGTGGATTGATTTCTAGTCGACTATTCGATCTTCAGTATTCAAAACGATAATAGGTCTCAGAGTCCCATTATACTTGGCAGTTATCATGAATTGCCTTCAATAGTCCAGGCCGCCTTGATTGGAAAGTTCGCAGATACACACCAGTTTTTGAATCCCTCCCGTAAACCTTCCGGTCAACTTTCCGGCCTATCATAACCACTAAGCATACAACTTGTGCAAGATACCACCATAGCTTTGTTTCTATCTTACTAACATACTTTGATTTCCTCACCCCTGCCAAGCCTGACTTTCCCTGGAATTTTAGATCACTTCTACTTCTAACAGTTCTATAATAAGCGCACAATACTCACTAAGATTAACTCAGAAAGGCCTTTATCGGGCCATAAAGAAACCCATTTAATTAGATTTAATATAATATTATTCTTTTTATTAGTTAAATAAGTACAAGGTATGTTTTATTTATATTTAATCTAATATTATTCTTTTTATTAGTTAAATAAGTACAAGGTATATTTTATTTATATTTTATTTTATATAATAACGTGACTATCGCCACGGTTTACGCGCAACATCATAAGAGTAAGAGCTGGCAGGGACCCAACTCCATACATCCCACTTGTGTTTCCCATTCCTCGACGCTTTGTACCCCTTTGCAACAGTGACAATGGCACAAGCCATGATATGAGAAGAGGTATAGGATTGGGGATAGTGGCGATCCTTGCGGTATCCCCGTCTCGATGGTGCGTACTGCGTTGTTTGGGTATTGACACGAGATGGACAGCAGCAGCAGCAGCAGCAGCAGCTGCTGCTGCTGCTGCCAATGAGCCGCATGCAAGGAAAGGACACAAACAAGGCACTTCTTGATACGGAGATGTGTATAGATCGAAGCTGTCATGCTTACATGTACTCTGGCTGTTTGGAGCCTGAGCGGTTGCCAGCGGCGGAAGTTGGAACCAGAGCCTCCGGAGCCGCCGGTAACATTGTTGTTGTTGTTGTTGTTGTTGTTGTTGCTACCCTGCTTTGCATTATGAAGGTGGCAGTGCTGATACATACATTTCAGGGCGCGATTGGACTTCGCGCATCTTGAACACCAGGCTTCAGGCTTCAGGCTTCAGGCTTCGAATACCACAAGTAGCCATCCGATCGCCATCATCATCGCCGACATGGATTGGCATGATCGCGCTGAGAATTCCCACTATGCTCATTCACTCGCATGGTCTCGCAGCTTCAATAAAGTGCGAGGGCCCTCCATGGCTACCTGGCTGTCCACTTTTCGAAACGGTCGACCTTGCGAAGTCGTCGGCGATTTTTGCGGCTCCTTCAATTGGACCTGCAAAGTGCGCTTCGAAGACGATATACAATGGATGGTGCGTTTTGCTGTGCCTGGGAAGGTCATGAAGGGGGACGAAAAGGTTCGCCGCGAAGTTGCTACGATGCAATTTATCAAGATGGAGACAAGTATTCCTGTCCCATCGGTTATGGCATGGGGAACGTCAAAAGAGAACCCCCTAGGACTGGGAGCATTCATTATCATGGAATTCATTGAGGGGGAGCCCCTAGGCAAGATTCTAGAGGTGCTTCCTGAGCCTGAGAGTGGCCAAATTCTGAGGTCTGACATCAGCGACAGAGATTTGGACATCATCTACCGCCAAATAGCAAACATCCTCCTCGAACTATCAGAACACGACTTTTCTCAAATTGGATCTTTGTCCAGAATAGACAACACACATAGCTGCGCAACTTCCAGACCGCTGACACTCAAGCTAAATGAGATAGAGAGCCATGGAGGTGTTTTTGTGGGTGGTATGCCAACTCTCACTGCCAGTCCACGCTTGTTGCTTTGCTTACATTCCTCGCCATGTAGACAGTGTTTCGAGGACATTCTCCTCTACCACCGAATACTTCCGTCACATTGCCCAACAGGACCTACGACATCTTCGCGACAGCCTAACTCTACTGACAACATCGACGATGCTCGCAGCAAGTATACGCATTGCGGTATCTTCAAAGCTATAACATCGCATTTTGTCTCTGACAAGCATGATCGCGGTCCTTTCAAACTGGTGTGTGATGATATGCGCTTTGGGAACATGCTTGTCAATAACGCCAAAGATCTCAAGATCGTTGCGGTGCTCGATTGGGAATGGGCATACGCCGCACCATACCAAATGCTATATTCACCACCACGTTGGCTCCTAATTAAGAAACCAATTCAGTGGGATGTCGAAGACCATCCCCACGTACCTTATCTCTCGCAAATTATGTCCCACTTCCAGAAATTCGTTCAAATATTAGAGGAGGAAGAGAGCCAACGGGCAGGAGATGTGGCCACAACTTCGAGGGGTGAAAGGATGTCGAGTCTCATGCGGCAATCCATGGACGATGGGAAATTCTGGTTTCACGAGCTTATCCACTCAAGCTTCGAGTCTGCCGATAATCCAGCATGGGCAGCAATTCGAGAAATAATTCCTAACCTCGACGAACTTGCGGCGGTGACTGATGCTGAATTGAACGCTTTTTTTGAAGCATAAAATGGAGCAGTTGCGTCTCTATAATGTGGAATGGGCCGCAATGAAGAAGGAGATCGACAGAGAGAACACGGAATTTGAGGCGCTGAAGGAGAAGATAGAGAAAGAAGATGCAGCTGAGATTCGAAACCAAGTGGAGCAAGAAAAGGCTGGAGATGATTGAAGGGGGCGCCTCGTAACAGGCTGATGCCGACCTTGAGACAAGAAACTAGATTATGGGCATCGGCGGCTGGACATGGGAAACCAACCTGTCGGCTCCCTCATCAGTTTGCCAAGCAGCTGTGGGCTTAAACCGCCATCGTCTCGGTCTCGGTGAACAGACAGTCATTACGCAGCGCCTGTGACTCATGCGAGGCTCATGTTGACAAAGCTGTGGGTAGAAGGTGCTATTAAATGGCTTCGAGGGCCAACACCGATCTCAGCCAACCCCACACGGTCCACACCTGTGGGCGGCCCGTTGCGTGACTTCTCATTTCGCTCCATGGTTGCATCGAGCCAATCATGGTCGGAACCGCGTAGATATCCCAGAATAGCCTGCATGTACCACAGTAGGACTGACAGGCTGGTGATGCCATGGTATGGCTGCATGGCATCTGCATTAATTGGGCTACAATGGCACGATCCGAGCCTTTTTTTGACGACGAACATCCCATAGAGTAGATGTGCCAGCCTCGACTCTTCGATACTGGCTGGGTATCTGGAAGGACTAAGTAAAAAGAAGATGCGTTTGGTTTGGAGACTTGGACAATATGGAGCTCGCAGACAATATGAAATGGTAGGCTTTTACGGTCTCCCTAGGGGTGGGCCATGCTTCAATACCGCCAGAAATACGGCCAGAACGGCTGGACAGGGGAACTATGTCTGGGCAGACGGACGGACAGTAGAGGGAATACTAAATGCAAAGTTGGTGGCGTCTCAGAAGTTGGATCGGAGGTGTGTTTCAAGATGCAGATATATCTACCGCGAGTCATCCTGCAATGCATATCGCAAGCATTACTGACGTGTACGTGGCAGCTCTTCATGGTCATGAATGTCGTGAATGGTCATACGAACAGTTACAGTAAGGTCTCAACAAAGGAGCACCACGATCAAACTCAAACCCGGCGATACGTGGGTAGCTTCCAGGCAGCTGCACAAGTGGTCTGCAAGAAAACTACAGCAGAAAGATTGAACCTTGGTTGACGCATCGCGCCTGCCTTCCAGGACCTTGAGCCTAAGTCGATCAACCAGTTTCAATTGTCGCTTTATGACTCGTTAAGGGCCAAGATTTGACGTCTGCTATTCAGAAAAGAGAGTCCTGCTGTAGGTATTTCCTTGCATGTCTTACCATAACTACGAACCGATAGAGTCAAGAAGCTTGGGAATATCCACCCGCTCCATGCACAGCATATGAGGAGGTTTTGTCGAAGGGATTCAGGTCTCGCACCTGCATGTCTCACGTCATGCATTCAACAGAGCAGAGCATTCACCTGCCTTCTAGTCCAGTAGCCGACTGATGCCTGAATAGGCACTGCCTATTTTGGGGCATATAAATAGGAGATAGATTTGATAGATAGCTAGACTCTATTCTACATGCTTTCTCACTTTTGCTTCCGTGCCCACGATACTGTGTTCAACAGCATACCTGTTGTCTACAGTGAGAGATCGAGGACATGTTGCCTTAATGGCAGCATCGATTGCAGGCATACTTGTACATGACGTGAGCCAGCACTCTCTCGCCCGTCTCTAAAACCCAGTACATTCTGCAGGAGAGGAGTTGATGGTCGCGGCGTAAGTGCTTTCTGATGTCAATGTTTAGGTTGCTTTCATCCGTCTTTCCAAAGAGAGGTGAAGGGGCAAAAGGTGGAAGCCGTCCTGCAGTTATCAGATACATGTTTCTCCATTCTTCGGCTTGTGCGTCCAACGAGCCGGATTTGAGCGCCTCAACCCAATGAGCCGAAAGTATGTATGACCAAGCAGAGATGAGCGACAAGAAGTGCTTGTCCTCCGTGGATTGGACCGGTGGCTGAATATCCGAAAGATAGTATGACGCAGGTCTGGGAACTCCCAAGATTCGATCGTGCCGCATTATCTTCACTGGCCGGTCACGTTCTGGGTCCTTCGTCGTCACCCATTCCGCAGCACATCCAGCCATGAGAGCGTAGCTATTGCGAGTCGAAAGCGGTTCAGAGAGTGCCGCCTTGGGAAAAGCCGGGACGTTTTCAGGGGCTCCATCAGCTGAATGACCATGTCGACGCGTTCCGAATTCCGTTTGGCAGGCATGGATCCATGAACCCCTGCTCCCAGTCGTGACTTCGTGATATTTCAAAAGCCCAGTCGCCAATTCGGCGGCTCGCCTTCTCAGGATTCAGCGTGGTGTGGACATGTTTTGCAGATCCGGTAATTACCGTAATAGACCCCACCACAGCTCCCGGCAACCTGACACACTTCAGATCATCCCACAGACTCCACAGAGCTTCAAAGTTGACCATTGGCCATTGACCCAGCTACCCAGTTACCCCGCTGCCCAGTTACCCAGTTAGCCTCACCCTCACCCTCACTAACCTCAGCCCGGTGAATTAGCTCCTCACACAGTACGGAACAGTGCCACCTGATATGCGACGACGGAGTACTCCGTACTCCGTACGGTAGATAGTCTGGATGTGACAGATGACAGGGGCGTTATTCGACAGTGTGGTGGTTGCGGCATGGGATGGTTCCGTCTGTTGATTTTTTTTTCTAAAAAAAAAAACATTTGATTTGCACCCAAGGTTCGTTTTAGAAGTGGCGCTGGGAAGTGCCGGAGAAGTGGGAACAAGAGTGCCCGGTAGCTGGGTAGCCGGGCCTAAGGAACCCGTGGCGCTGGTAAGTGCTGGCGTAGTGAGAAGACGAGTACCAGGTAGCTAGATCTAATGACCCGCCATGCGTCCGCATGGCCAGTCAGATCGGGCGGGTTTGCTCTGTGGGCCCTGCCAAGTTGCATTCCTCGTGGCATTCCTCGTGGCTCTCAGCCTCAAATGACGCAGCTTTCATTCCATTTGCGGCGGCGGGGCCTTGTGCGACCTGAGATCCTGTTTCCCCGCATCTCGCGATATCGCCACTGAAGGATTTGGACGATCTAGACTCTAGACTCTGGACTCTGGACTCTGGACTCTGGACTCCTTGACTTCATCTAATTTATCATTGTATCTAAGACGACAGTAGATAATGCGGGAGGATGACGATGATGATTATGATAATTATGATGATGAGAATGAGAATAGAGTGAGAATGAGAATGAGAATGAGAATGAGAATGAGAATGAGAGTGAGAGTGAGAGTGAGAATGAGAATGAGGATGAGAATCCTTAATATATATTTAGTTTCTATAATGATGCCCAATAAGGGAAAAGATTGTGTCCTAGCGTTCTGTATACAGTACATACGTATTATGTAGGTAGGCCGTATGCAATAGGGGCTTATGATACTCTAAAGTACCTACTATTCTACTGCGGCGTCATCTATGTTAGTTGCATCTTAACTCTATTAGTCTACTAATCTATTAATCTAATAATCCATTAATCTAATAATCTAATTACTCAATCCAATTAATCAATCCAGAATCCAATCTGGAATCTATTAATAGTCGAACTTTGCTTGGGAAGCACCAAGAAAGTATCGAGTAAGTGCATATGAAGTACTAGAGTACATACATACTGTACATTATTGAACCTCAACCCGATTTTCGCACAACCAACTCTGGTGACATTCCCTTCGGACAAGGCATACGCCATAGAACCCCAACTCCACCTCAATGCACGTAGCTAGTCCAAGTCTGACCTGCGTCAAGAGTGAGCAATTCATCTACCTGATGAGTTCACAGTCAACCAGAGTAGTTCTTGCTCCCGCTTCCGCTTCCGCTTCCGCCGAGACCTAGACTTGCTCATACCATTCTCAACGTTGGTAAGTACAGACGCAGTCACGAAGTCAATTGTCGCCGCAAATGGAATGAGGGTGTATCACTTGGCGTGACCAGGGCTTGAGAGGGACGAGGTGCTGTATGATGTACATGAACGTTTGGGGACTTATCATATCGCACAAACCCGCCTGATCTAACTAGTGATCGTCGGATGGATGCATCGACGGGTCCATGGAGCTATCTATTCTTAGTACTCCGGGCGCTCATCAGCGCCACTTCTACAATGTACTATATGTAAACAAAGCAAGAAAACATTACAAAAACGTAGCCATCCTATCCTGCAACCAGCACACCGTTGTGTATCTAGGCTCTCAGCTACCACGGCTAGACTATCCATGGTATGGAGGACTATGGCATCGCATAGTAGGTGTCACTATCGCATACCAGGCGTCACTACTCCGAACTGTGTGAGGAGCTAGTTCAAGGCCAAGGTTGGTGAGGGTAAGGGTAAAGAGGTCAATGGTCAACTTTGGACCTCTGTGGAGTCTGTGGAGTCTGCGGGATGACCTGCAGTGTCATAGTAGTCTTAGAACGGCAGTACCTGCAACTGAACGCGGGCGTGAAGACAGCAGAAAGCCGAACGCAGATGTTAATAACGACCATTACGACAGCGACACTTGCATGAGTACTTAGCATGGCATGAGCTTCAGCTTTGTAGATGGGCTGAGAAAATATTAACATTGACATGCTACCCTACTGTGGTATCTCCTCCGACTTCCACCTCTTCTATATGAGGCCGCCCATCCTACTCATAAGAGGTGATAAATCACCATTCTACCTCCACTAGCAAAACCAACTACGCAGAATATCTTCCTTCTAAAATTGTGCAAACTCTTTCAAATGTAAACGGTTAGAGATTAAAATGAATTTACAACAAGTTTTTCATGTCCTCCTTAGAGTCATCTTTGCCATCACCTCTGTCCAAGCTTCACCATACTTATCCCTCAACCGTCGAGACGTAACAACATGCGATGACTTTGTCCTCGGGGCAACTCAGATCAAGATTGGCCAAGTGTGCGTGAGCATCTCTAGTACCACTGTAACTGTCACGTACCCGACCTTAACGCCACCGGACAAATACACCGATATTCACGTCTACATCGGCACAACCCCACCTACGGATCACCAGCCTGGCCATTTTCCATACACGGTCGGCAATGGATTCTGCACGATCTCTGCGGACGGGACAACGGCGACATGCAGCATACCGCTCCAGAGCTCATGGCAGGCGTGCGACAAGACGCTCTACATCTCCACACATGCTTCTTTAGACTACCAAGGGCAGTCGCAGACAGGGTGGGGAGCGGGCACATGCTTTGACAGCCCTCCCCCCCAGAATTGTGCGAAGTATTGGACCATCCCGAATCATTGCGAGTCTACGACTTCAACAACACAGTCTGCGACTTCCACCGTGTCTACGACTTCGACAACGCCTACAACTTCTACGGAGTCTACAACTTCGACAACGCCTACAACTTCTACGGAGTCTACAACTTCGACAACGCCTACAACTTCCACTGAGTCTACAACTTCGACAACGCCTACAACTTCTACGGAGTCTACAACTTCGACAGCGCCTACAACTTCCACTGAGTCTACAACTTCGACAACGCCTACAACTTCTACTGAGTCTACAACTTCGACAACGCCTACAACTTCCACCGAATCTACAACTTCAACAACGCCTACAACTTCTACTGAGTCTACAACTTCGACAACGCCTACAACTTCGACAACGCCTACAACTTCCACTGAATCTACAACTTCTACCAAGTCTAAAACTTCCAAGTCTAAAACTTCCAAGTCTAAAACTTCTACAGAGTCTAGAACTTCAACAACGCCTACAACTTCTACTGAGTCTACAACTTTGACAACGCCTACAACTTCGACAACGCCTACAACTTCGACAACGCCTACAACTTCCACTGAATCTACAACTTCTACCAAGTCTAAAACTTCCAAGTCTAAAACTTCTACAGAGTCTACAACTTCGACAACGCCTACAACTTCAACTGAGTCTACAACTTTGACAACGCCTACAACTTCGACAACGCCTACAACTTCCACTGAATCTACAACTTCTACCAAGTCTAAAACTTCCAAGTCTAAAACTTCCACCGAGTCTGCCACAACAACTAGCAGTGCTCAGCCATCCTCCAGCTCCGAGATCAGCAGCATCGAGTCTAGCAGCTCAAGAGCTTCCACCATCACCGTGCCAAGCTCCACTCAGCCAAGCAGCACCTCCTCTTCCATCAGCTCACGTAGGAAGACTAAAACTTCTCACACGAAGCCTGCATTGACGACGTCCATCCCAGCCGGATCTACCATCTCAACTGTTACTACAACGTCTGTCTTGACCATCACATCCTGTCCTCCAGCTGTCACAAGCTGCCCCATCGGCTCTGTCACTACGACGACAATCACCTTCACTACTATCCTCCCGATCGAGACTGCTGCACCTAACGTACCGGCATCTAACAAGCCCGTCATAGTGACGTCCATCCTAACCATATTCACCACTTCGACTGTTCTTACAACGTCTGTCTCTATTATTACATCCGGCGCTCCAGCTATCACAGAGCTTGCACCTAACGTACCGGCATCTACTACTTCGACTGTTACTACAACGTCTGTCTTTACCATCACATCCTGTCCTCCAGCTGTCACAAGCTGCCCCATCGGCTCTGTCACTACGACGATAATCACCTTCACTACTATCCTCCCGATCGAGACTGCTGCACCTAACGTACCGGTATCTAACAAGCCCGTCATAGTGACGTCCATCCTAACCATATTCACCACTTCGACTGTTCTTACATCCGGCGCTCCAGCTATCACAAACTGCCCGGCCGGCTCTGTCACTACGACGATAACCACCTTCACCACTGTCTGCCCGATTGAGACTGGCTCACCTGGCATCCCTGGACCTTCTAACACAGAGCTTGCACCTAACGTACCGGCATCTAACAAGCCCGCCACATCAGGGCCAACAAACGCCGCCCCATCGCCTAGCGCCCCGGCCCCAGCAGGCGGCTCGCCGCTCAAGCCCGAGGGGCAGACGACGCCTGTGCCGGTGTCGTCTGTGGTGGGGTCTGTGCCGGGCAAGGGCGTGAACGGGACGACGACGGCCCCGGTTGCGCCTGTGGTCACGGCCGCGGCGGGCAGGGTGGGAGCGAGCGGGTTGCTGTTCGTGGTGCTGGGGTGGTTGGGGGCGGTGTTGTTTCTGTAATTGATGGTTGTAACTGTATTTTAGTGTCGCTTGTTTCACGCTGTGATGTCTTCTTTCCTCTTTGATTGCCTTCTTATTGTCTTCGAAGACAATGCCACGCAATAATTAAGTGATTTGAGACTCAAGTTCATTTCGTGAAGCAAGGAGGGATCGTATTTTTAACGGTGGAGAAACTTATTTAGTTGCGAACCTAGGAAGTGTAGAATTGATGTATTAAGACTGTCAAAATAGACAGAATGAACCAAACTCAACCATTGAATTGAGTTGATTGTTTAAGAATCTACAGAACTGTAGGGTACAAGCTTAGTATATTATATAGAATGTAGTTGACTAAAGCTGAAATAATAGATATATCCAACACTCCCCCGCATCATTTAAACTAGTATCAGTCTAATGATGGACACAAGTTAAGAAGAGGTGCAATAGTAGGATAGATAGAAAGGAATAACCAATATAGGCGTATTTGGTCTCAAGCGAGTGAGAGACCATTTGAGTTCCGACGATGCTCAAATCCCGCTCAAACCGTACTAAAATTGAATAGGGGCAAATCAGCCTGACCCATTCCAAGTTTTTGGATACCAGCTTGATGCGGCTGTTTTGTAAGAACCTTAGTTAGTATATCGGCCCCATTTTCAGCTGTTCCAACCTGTTGCAGACTAATGCGGCCTGCGTCGTACTCATCATGAACAAAGTGATATTTAATATCAATATGTTTAGCCTTTTGATGCTTCTCAGGATTTTTAGCTAGAATGATAGCGGCATCGTTGTCTAAATAGATAACTAGTTTGTCCGGAATCCTAGAACGGCTGTTCCGGCCAGAATACTAACGTATCTAGTGGTGGATTTGCAAGTGTCAGAGCGAGCGGCAAAATCAGCATCAGGTGAATAATCAAATCTTGATTGCAGTTGCCATCGAAGCATATGTCGAGGATGCAAACGAATCCGAAACAGAGCAGATGAGCGGCGATTCTCAGCTTTCAGCGAACCTTAACGTTTGGCTTCCGGCTGAGCGCAGTGACGATCTCTGTGATTAGGATGCTCTTCGGGATGATTAGCTGTTAAGACAGACCGCTACGTCGTTAATATCACATTAGTTGGAATAAATCTGCCAGCTAGGGCTGCCGGCTCTTAGCATCCACGGACACCTCGCCAACACAACTAGTTAAAGTTAGCAGCGTACAGCAAATGTCTTCCATGAGCAAATCACCCTACAAAGTTAATCTACTAGCTAAGGGAAGTAGTTAGTTCACAAACTTAGCTATAGACTTGCGAGCAAAGGTATAGATGATCGTAGATATAGTAACACTTGAAGGTGCCTAGCATTTCAACTATATAGGGATCCCGATTTCCTTTATAAGTAATTTACGCTAGTTATTACTTAACGATAGGTTTACTAACATCCTCTTCCTAGAAACGATAAAATGTAAGGCTAAGCAGCTAAGTAAGAAGGAGAAAAGCCTGCGGGGGAAGGCTAACTAAAAACCTAAGTACTAGATATAGCTAGCGAAGCCGAAGCCGCTTACAAGGATAGTCTCGCGCTTTAGAGGTGGTATTCTACTTCTTCTTCCTATGAAGCTAACTAACAAGGAGTAAGTTGTGTCTACTAGCTACTAGTCGTGCTGTTACTATGTTTAGTTAACAATGATGTAGCCTTCATAAACTCTTAAGTAGTTATATTAAAGATTTTTAGATTATCTTAATTTTGTTTAACTACGTTTAAGGGAGTAGATTAGCAATCTGTTTACCCTTCTTCTAGGCGTAGTAGAATATGGGCTACCATTATAGAGGATAGTACTTAAAACATACTCTTCTAACTAATTGTTAAAGCTTTATAATCAACCCTTAGAAGAGCTATTCTAGTTCTACACTAGCATAGACTCTTAGCAAGCCGAGCGGCGACTACTTGCACGACGACCCGGCCGTGCAGGCTACCAGCCCAAGCAGGAATGTCAAAGCTGAAACTGCTTTGTTGAATCGGGGATTGCCCGCCCCGGAGAAGGCCGGGAAGGACAATGCGGCATCTTCGAGGGACAAGCAGAATCTCCAGTCGACATCAGACGACGTCCCTTCCAAGCGAAAGGCCCTCTTTGGCGGAATATACAGTGGATTCTCGTGCAATGCATGTGGGACGCTCATCATGGCAGCCGAAGACCACCATCACTGCTGTATCTGCATCAATGTCAACCTCTGCAAGCACTGTCGCGACGTCTTGGAGACCGGGGAGATGAAGCTCAAGGTTTGTAGCACAACCCATCCGTCCGGTTTCATCCTCGTCCCAGCGGCCTTCCGGTCGTATGAAGCTGGGAAAATACGGACGGGGGAGCAGAGGAGCGGTTGGGAGTATCAGGATTTGGCCCAGTGGATGTGCGAGCTGGGGGCCAGGTGGTCGGCAGGAGTTTTGAAAATGGACTGAATCTCGGTTCTTGGTCTAACTTATCTCTAATTCAACGGAATCTCAGACTTCTGCTGCTCCATTTAGCGATTATTAATGCTTGCACTATAGCTGGGGCCAACAACTCTATTCAACATCTAGGCTAGTGTTGGCAGAGTGCCAAGGGGATTGTCGGTATTCGAATACAGATTCGAATCAAAAATCATAACTCCATTCCATACATCCAGTTTTTGTATCCATCCCATGATCCAACCATATCCATTTCCCGTACCCAATGCAATACAAGACCACGAGACATTCAATCATCATCACTCACATCGCCTCTAACTCCTCTACCCGCAGCACCGCCCGAGTTCTTCTTCGCCCTGCCCGTGATATCCCCCCAAGTCGCCCCGAATCTCCTCCCCGTACTCGCCAGCAACCCCTCCTCCTCGTCCGCCTCGGCGTCCGCATCGATCTGGCTCAGGTTAAGCTTGGGCGTCCGGAACAGCGCCGTAATGAAGATGACGAGGAAGACCGCCAGGAACGCAAACTGCGCCCAGAAGTCCAAAGCGCCGAAGAACGGGAAGTTGACGATGATGCGGTTGATGAAGGTGGAGACCACGCTGGCTGTGCAGATGTTGCCGGACACGTCGGCATCGGAGAGCTCTGTGCAGGGCTTGATGAGGTCCGGCTTGTCGCGGCAGTCTGGTGCCTCGCCGGGATGGCGGGGCGGGTTCGTGCAGTATGTTTGTGGGCCGTAGATGGAATATTGGGGCGCGACGATAACTACGATGGCGTAGTTGATGGCCAGGACGATCAAGCTCAGCATCATGGTTGCCAATAAGAGGCCTTGGGGGGATGTACGGCCATTGCGGATCTCGAAGAGCTTGATCCAGAGGAACCTGATGCCGACGCTGGCGATGCCGGTGACGGAGCTGGTGAAGAAGAATAACACCAGGAGTGCCATTAGGATATAGTCAACTGGAAATACTTTCGAAGACTGGACTAATATCCAGTTAATCGGCTGGAAGATGTGGATGCGCCCAAGAATATAACCACAGTGCTCCTTGCAGATTGAATTCTTAGCTTTGTCGATTCCGGTGATAAGCATGGAGACCCAGATGATAATTGAGATCAGAAGCATGAGGTTGCCACCGAGGAGCTTCAACGGCCGGAAGAAGGCGCATAATTTGGTCCAGATTCGAACAACTCTGGTCTTTCCGCGGCCTTGAGCTTCTGCAGCCAAGCGTTCGCGACGGACCAACGTCCGTTCTTCGCGCACAAGTGCCTCCAATTCTCGTCGATCTTTAGCAGGGAGTCCGCCGGCGCGTCCAGCACTACGGCCCTCCAGTTGTCGTTGCCTTTCGCGGTTCTGCTCTAATGACGACGCAGTCGTCTCGTAGAGCTGAGGAGCGGAAATAGACGGCGCCGACTTGATGAAGGAGATGGGCATCAGCGCAAAACCTGCAGCCGTATACACGACATATAACAACGTTCCGAGCGATATCAATAGACCCAATGCGAAAGTAAGCGCTCGCTCTCCGTGATTCTCAGCGAGAAGTCGCCTATAGTAATCCAGATCCATGTACTTGTGGCCATCCTTGTCATACGCAGCAACCGGCACGAAAAAGCCGACGAGGAATACAATGACGGCCAACAAGATGAATACGAGTGTGTATTTGAATGCGCCCCAGAATCGGGTTTTGGACGACTGTGTGCCTTCGTTGGCTTCGACCTCATCGTAACCTTCGTACCAAAAATAGGCAAATGGCACCACAATTAGGCACAAGAGTGCGTCGAGAGAGTAGAGGGTGTAATAGACAATCTTCAGAGTCAGGAGGATATTGTCAACGCGGTCGGGTGTTGCCCAGTCCTTCTTGATGCCGAGCTTCGAGGATGATGTGGACGAGACGAGCGCAATATCAACTGGCAGCAAGAATATGGTCGCGAGCAATGATGACAAGGTAAATATCGTTACGGCCGTTACAACTGCAGACCTGTCCCGAGGTGTCTGATAGGTGTATGTGAAGATGGCCGCGATCAACGCGACGAGGGCGACAGCGATGGCATAAGCAATCCAGATGAAGGCTGTCTGTATGAGCGCCATGATGACGTCCACTTCTGTCTCGGCGGCTGGGTCAGCTTTGATGAAGCTTGCGATGAAAGTAAATAAAGGGCAAAATGGGCTTACACTGTACTTCAAACGGTTTCCAATAAGTTAGTAGTTGATACTATACAATTGACGCATTGAATCGTTGAAGTTGCGAGATTAGAAGTGGAGGAGGAGAAGGAGAAGATGGGAAGATGGGAAGATTATGAAGTGGGGGAGAGAGAGGGAGAGGGAGAGAGTAGCTCACTCCGCGTCATCCTGCGTCAAGACTGCGTCAAGAGCTCCAAACGGCATTCCCGCCGGCGCTTGGCGTCTGGTTTGGCGCGGTACACGCACAGACCAGGAGCACCCTCAAACAAACAAAGGCTAAAGCTCGTCTCCGCGTCAAGCGTCAATAAAGTCGAGAAGAGAAGAGAAGACCGCGACAACACCATACAAACATACATACATACATACATACATGCACATACATATATACAGGAAAGCATAACATACGCATATCCTCACCACGCAATGTATGCGTTGATACCCCTCGCCCTCTCATAATCACAATGCAGTGCTTCACCGAGTTAACTCCTCCAACTGCCGTCACACACTCCTTGAGCTTGCCCTTCACTTCTGCTGAAGCAACAAATCTCATTGTCGCAAAGACCTCCTTGCTCCAGATCTTCTCCATCAAGAACATTACGGTTGAGCTCCAGTCAACAGCTGGCCCAAACGACGCTGCGGCAGAGCCAATTCCCAGTGACAGGCGATTGAATGATGAAGATGGCTTCGAATCCTCATTCCTCGTGTCCGACTCGGTTCAACGCTCTGCGCCCGCAAGCACGACGAAGCTGGTCCTGGTCGCGGAGTATGCTCTTGCTGGTACGATAACGTCGATGGTACACATAAAAACACCAGAGTCGAAATCAGGAGGCGACTCTCTGTTGCTCTCATTCAGAGACGCGAAACTCAGTCTGGTGGAATGGGACCCAGAGAGGTACGGGCTGTCAACAGTCTCAATACACTACTACGAACAGGACGAGATTGGGGGATCGCCTTGGGACCCGTATCTGAGCGATTGCATCAATTACCTCGTCGCTGATCCCGGAAGTCGATGCGCTGCGCTGAAGTTTGGAGTCCGGAACCTGGCTATCTTGCCTTTTCGACAAGGCGACGAAGATATAGAGATGGATGATTGGGATGTTGAGCTGGACGGTCCGAGGCCAGCCTCGAAAGCAATTGCAAATGGCATTTCGAAGCATGAAGACACGCCCTATACGCCATCGTTCGTGCTTCGGCTCTCATCACTTGATCCTGCCCTCATCCATCCTATACACCTCGCGTTCCTCTACGAATATCGCGAGCCGACATTTGGAATCCTGTCTTCAACGTTATTCCCGTCCTCGTCGCTGCTTGAGGAGCGAAAAGATCAACTTTCATACATGGTCTTCACGCTTGACCTCCACCAAAAGGCGTCGACTACAATTCTTGTGGTAACTGGCCTGCCCTACGATCTATTTCAAGTTATACCAGTTCCATCTCCTGTTGGCGGAGCTCTTCTCGTCGGCGGCAATGAGCTTATCCATATTGATCAGTCTGGGAAAGCCAATGGTGTCGCCGTCAACGTACTTGCTAAATCCTGCACGTCTTTTGGCCTGGCCGACCAGTCAGACCTCGGCATGAGATTGGAAGGCTGTATTGTCGAACAATTGTCGGCTGATAATGGCGAAATTCTATTAGTGCTGAACACGGGCGAACTTGCAATCCTCAGTTTCCGTATGGATGGTCGCTCTGTATCAGGGTTAAACATCAGGCGCGTAGGCCCGGAGTCTGGTGGCCTACTGGTTGGTGCTCGAGCATCTTGCACAAGCCACCTGAGTCGCAATACTATGTTTGTTGGCAGCGAAGAGGCGGACCCGATTGTGCTCGGATGGTCAAGGAGGAAGCAGATTGCGCGACGCCGGTCACAAACCGGGACGGAAAATGCTGAAGACGATGATGCTGATATGGATGGAATTGATGTCTATGATGATGATGACTTATACGGTGATGCGCCAGCCATTGTACCCGCGAAGGGTGCTGTTACTACAGATTCGGCAAATAGTAATGTGGGAGACTATGTGTTTCGCATTCACGATTCCCTGGTCAACATAGCGCCATTACGGGATATCACACTCAGCAGGCCAGAGACTGTCATTGGGGACGAAAATGCTATCAGAAGCGATCTAGAGCTTGTTGGAATTTCCGGGCGTAACAAGTCCGGCTCATTGGCAATTTTGAAACGAGAAATCGAACCAAAAGTTATAGGTCGATTTGATTTCCCAGAGGCTCGCGGTGTCTGGACCATGAGCGCCAAAAAGCCTTTTACCAAGGCTCTGCTACCCGAAAAGTCAGACATCTTACTCAATGCAGATCTGGATATGGAAGCCCAGTTTGATCGACTTATGATAGTATCGAAAGCTACTGAAGATACGCCAGAAGAATCCTCTGTGTATGCACTGACAGCAGCGGGGTTCGAGGCTTTAGCCGACACAGAATTTGAACCAGCAGCTGGTGCAACCATTGAGTGTGGCACTTTAGGTAACGGCATGAGGGTGATTCAGGTCTTGAGGTCGGAAGTCAGAAGTTACGATGGCGGTATGTCTTCCCTCTTTCCTTCCACTCCTTCCACTGGCCATATATCAGATTTCATTGAAGGGGTATATATTGTACGTGAGGGAGGGCAAACATCTTTATCCGGATGTGTCTGCTCTCCAGCTGTAGCAGAAGACTTCCATAGCATCAATGGAAATTATATTACGCAGCGTCCACCCCTTATTTTGCTCTCCAATGTGCTGAAACTACGCCGTCCCCCCTTTCAGAGTAGACGCTGATACCAACTTCGACGATAGACCTCGGACTGGCACAGATCTTGCCAATGTTTGACGATGAGACGGGCGCCGAACCCAAAATCGTCGGCGCCAGCATTGTTGATCCATATATCTTGCTTATCAGAGATGATGCTAGCATCTATGTAGCATCATGCGACAGCGACAATGATCTGGAAGAAATTGAAAAAGAAGACGACACCTTATTGACAAACAATTGGCTTTCAGGCTGTCTGTACAATGATTCGACAGGCAAATTTGTCGACACAGAATCGGAAGCTGATAATAGTAAGAGCAATGTCCTCATATGTCTGCTCAATGCCGAGGGCTCTCTCTATGTATGTGTTTATCCATCATATGTAAGTCACTGCTGACATTCGACAGATATATTCTCTGCCAGACCTGAGCAAGCCAATCTATCAGGCTTATGGAATCTCATTTATTCCTACAACGATATCGCCGGATTATGTTGCACGCAGGTCTACAGTCGCGGAGACCTTGACCGAGATCTTGTTGGCTGATTTGGGAGATTCGACTTCAAAATCCCCATACCTCATTGTACGTAACTCTGGCTTATGCGAGAACCGTGACTAATTGTTCAAGCTCCGCTCCGCAAACGATGATCTCACGATTTATGAGCCATTCTGCGTCCCATCCAAACAACCGTCTCCTCTCTCCAAATCTCTGCATTTCCAGAAGATCCACAACCCGCATCTAGCCAAGAATATTGATGTTGCAGGAGCAGAGAACGCAGATCCTGAGTCCGCGAAACGAGACGCTCCAATGCGTGTCATATCCAATGTCGGCGGACATTGTGCAGTCTTCTTACCAGGCAGCTCAGCTGCCTTCATATTCAAGAGTTCAACGAGCATACCCAAAGTGGTAGGTCTCCGCGGCACTGGAGTGCGAAGTTTGAGCAGCTTTCATACGGAAGGCTGCGATCGTGGATTTATATACGTCGACACGAATGGCATTGCTCGGGTCTCCCAACTTGAGCCGGAGACGAGTGTCACTGAACTGGGTCTTACGTTGCGCAAAGTCAAGATTGGAGAGGAAATCCAAGCTGTCGCATATCATGCGCCCAAGGATGTTTATGCTATCGGTACAAGGATTGAAGAGCCCTTCGAGTTGCCGAAGGATGATGACTATCACAGGGAATGGGCAAAGGAGGAACTCACGTTCAAGCCATTGGCGGGGAGAGGCTTCGTCAAGCTGATCAGCCCTATAAATTGGACTGTAATTGATGAAGTGGAGCTCGATCCCCACGAAATGGTCATGTCCATCAACACACTCAATTTAGAGGTTTCGGAAAACACTCATGAGCGTAAGCTGCTCATCACAGTGGGCACGGCGATTTCAAGGGGAGAAGATCTCGCCATCCGAGGCCGCATCTACGTCTACGAAGTCGCCACAGTCGTGCCCTATCCCGGCCGACCTGAGACGAACAAGAAGTTGAAGCTCATCGCCAAGGAGGAAATCCCACGAGGAGCCATCACCGGCATCTCTGAGATCGGAACCCAAGGCTTCATGATTGTTGCCCAAGGTCAGAAATGCATGGTCCGTGGATTGAAAGAAGACGGCACCTTGCTGCCTGTTGCTTTCATGGACATGAACACATATGTGACGGCAGTGAAGTCTCTCCCTGGCACCGGGATGTGTCTCTTCGCCGACGCGATCAAAGGCATCTGGTTTGCTGGCTTTTCCGAAGAGCCATACAAAATGACCCTTTTCGGCAAGCAATCTCACGGCATGGAAGTTGTAACGGCAGATCTGCTGCCAATTGGCGACGAACTATACATCATTGCTGCGGATTCTGAATGCAACTTGCACGTCTTGCAGTTCGATCCTGAGCGTACGTTCTTCTCCTCCCACCTCCAAATAAAATAGCACAAGTTGACATTTCACAGATCCCAAATCCGTCCACGGCCAACTTCTCCTTCATCGCACCACCTTCTCCCTCGGCGGCCACCTCCCCCAAACCATGACCCTCCTTCCCCGCACCCTCGCAACCATCGCCTCTCCCACCTCTACTCCCCAACCAGACTCCCCCAGCAACCCCCCTCAAGCCCTCCTCCTCACCCTCTCAACCGGCGCCATCGGCCTCCTCACTCCGTTATCAGAAGCCCAATACCGCCGCCTCAGCACCCTCGCCAACCACCTCTCCAACACGCTCTATCACGCCGCAGGGATGAATCCGAAGGCGTACCGCATTGCAGCCAATGCACCAGAGGCGATTATCGGCGGCAGACCGATCGTGGATGGGAATGTGCTGTGGAGATGGATGGAGTTGGGCGCGCAGAGGAGGGCGGAGGTTGCGGGGAGGGTTGGCGTGGATCAGGAGACGGTGAGAGATGATCTGGAGGAGATTGGAGGCGCGTTGGGATATTTGTGATTTGGATGGAGGGAGGACAGATCTGGGCGTTGGATGGGATATGCAGCAGGCGAATCAATCAGAGTATGTATGAATAGTATCTTAGTGTCTTCCTTCACAAGCCAAATGGAGCTTGTTCATTTGAGAACCTCGCAGCCCGCCTGCGGTTGAGCATTTTTTTGTCTGTGATGCAAGTACATTTCTCCCAGGAGCCTGTATTTTCTACAATTTGCCCTTTGTAATCTGTCAATGAGCGTTGCGCAGACTGAAATTAGGTTTGGGTTCCGACCTTAGAGTTTGCTAACTTGTTCTTTAAACGCGGGAAACTCTGTTTATTTCAGCATGCTTCTGCACGGAACCATCATCAAGCTCTTCTTTAGCGTGCACTTTCCATCTGAAGTTTTCCCGGCCAATTTAAAAAAAAAAAAAAAAAAACGAGAGCCTTCAAAATGGATTCCCATCCAAAGAAAGGGAGGGCAGCGTCGGGAACATCAAGCTCTAAGGAGAACACAAGCCCAATCAAGCAGCTTGCGACGGATGTTTTAGGTCTCATCCTCGCAGAGCCCAGAGCAGGGTCAAAAGAAACCGACACATCGCAAATCGCCTTAAAAACCTCAGCCCACACCAGCCGGTCACCAACTTCGAGTGCATCTGAGATTCCCACCACACCTCAACTTGCGGCAGCTCCAATGCCCCCTTCCGAGCAGGAAAGAGAGTACTGGTATGACGGCTTGAGTGCCGCAGCCGAGGCCAGACCGCACTTGATAGCGCGCAGCTCGACGGAGCGTTTCCGATACGAGAATTACAGATTCGATAGGGGATGGCAAAGTCAGATTCCAGACCCTGAGAAGAAGTTTATATCCACCATCGGGGCCCATCCAATCGTGAAAGTCTACGATCACGGTCTGAGAGCTAAGGTGCTGGACATTCTGAATGGAATCAAGTGGCAGTGTGTTGATGTCGTGCGCCTTGGCTATAGCGACGAGCCCAAGGGAAAGCCGGTGGTCCTCATCACAGCGGACGAAGAGGAGGTTGAGCAGTCAGATGCGCAGAGAGTGGTTGAGAAGATTCATGCGCTCATGGATGCGCATGCCTTGTCAGATGTTCACGCTGAAGTCAAGGCTGGGCGCTGTTTTGATGCCAGAAGATATGTCCGGGGTGATATATATCCAGTTGCCTTTAATACCACGCCCTTCTTGGGGGCTAGTATTGGCAACCGGGCGTCGGACGAAGGCGTTGGGTCAATCTGTCTATACCTAGACATTCGCAATGAGCCTTTCGCACTTACGTGCCGTCATGTTGCGTGGGCATCCGACGCTCCCTGTCCTGACACGTCCATTCTCTCTAGTTTGGGCCAAGAAGCAGAATTAACAGTATGGCAGGTGGAAAAGAGGCCGCCTATTCAGCTGTCCCTGGAGTAGAGCCAGTGATTATTACGCAGCCAGCAAAGAGGGACTTCGACGATGCTCAGACAGAGAAAGGGAAACAAGTGAGGAAAGAGGAGGATCCCCAAAACAAGGCAGCTTTGCAGACTGAGAAAGCGCTCATCGACGCTTTCAAGCCTTGCATGGAATTTGGAGCATTGTCTTGCACCTCGGAGGATGGGAAAGCTCCCATCAGGGGCTGTCGCAAGGACTGGGCTTTGATCCGATTGTCTCCGACCAGATTTCCAACTATGCCACCCAATGCTGTAAGCCTGTTTACGCAGTTAATTGCCGGAATATAAAACTGATGCATTTTAGTTCCCGCCTCTTTCTGGCGATTTCACGATCTGGGAACGCGAAATCATCGAGGGTGTCGAGGAACAGTGGGGGACCATTGACGAAGCTATGTTCCATCAAAACGTCAGCCTGTCGAAGATGAAGATGAAGATGAAGATGAGAAACAAGACTCCAGACTCACGGCCGAGGCCTGCTTTATATACCCATTTCCTCTCTCTCTTCGTCCTGCGCCAGAAGAATGGCGGAGGAAGGAACGACCTGCTCGCAATAGAGTGCCAAGTGAAACTGCGCATGAGGCCGCGCAGCCTGCAGGTTCTATATAACGGCAGCCATATCGGGTGCTACTGCCCTGCCGATCTCCTCAATCGCATCATGGTTCGCTGACCCGCCATGGTCATCGCCAAGATATATCTTGGTGTTTTGATATTTATTTAGATGATGTTTTTGAGCGCCCAGCCTCCTGCTAAAGCTGCACAGCGGGCCGAAGCATTTAGCCCCGGCATTGAATGGTGGAGCTGACACTAAAGACCGTTGCAATGCTTGGCACGACGCGGCAATGCTTGATGCATACAGTCGCGGTGATATTGACGATAGAACATGCAGATTGAAGAGGCAGGAGATCACGGTGAGCGGTGAGCGCTGTGGTGTTTATGCAAAATGGGGGAATTGCGGTGCGATCCAGCTAATCATACATAGGCTCGTGGCGATGGGAAAGACAAGGAGAAGGATGGGAGGAGAGGAAAGGGGGAGGGAGAGAGAGGGAAAACGACCTGGCCGATATGGCATCTCCTCGATGCTCGATGCTCGATGCTCGATGCTCCAGCAGGTATACTGGCATGCTGGCGCTTCTATCAACAACGACGACGACGCGTCAGCATCGCTTTGCATCAAGGGAAAGGAATGTCTTCTGCCGTTCAAGAGAGACGGAGATACCTCCATCGACCACGCATGGACATGCGATGCGATGCTTCCCCACAGGGCGGGGCAGCAGCGCAAATTCGGAAAAAAAGGGGGGAAGACGCGTGTCGTCAATATACCTCAATGTATTTCGGACGGGCTAGTACCTGATCAATGTGAATTGGCAATAAGCCCGACGTGCTTTAAGATAGTACTGCACTGTCATGTGTCTGCGTCTTTGTATAGCCTGCGCACGAGATATTGTTGTTGTGTCCAAGGAGACGATTTGCGAATCAAGTCGTCTACAAACGTTTCATATAAACGATTTTCAAAGGGTGGCTATAACACCGTTTCTATGGCATTTCGTCCATCCTCTTACACCACCACAATGGAGGAACGCACCCCATAACGAAAACGGCCACGTACGCAAGCTATCGGCTTTCCGCCTCTCTTCTTCATGCACATCATGTGTACGTTTGGCGATTTTCTTTTCTGTCGAGAAAGCCCTCATCGCATAACTGCGCGGCCACCGGCGAGAGTATAGGCTTCTCAAAATGAGTTATCCTCCTCTCCGAATGCGGAAATGCGGAGAGCGCCATTTCGGAGCCATGAGCCGTTATGCCATCATTGCTATCGTCTTCTACACGATGAAATAAACCAAACGCATTCAAGCCTTTTCCCTCTGCACAACTTCGCCCTAATTGTCTCTGATCGCGCATCTCCTCATCCTCGACCGTTTGCTGCATCTCCGCCTCCTTCTGCCCTCTCATGCCAATCTGATACCATCTGAGCGTGAAGAGCCTATCCATACTCTCCAGACTCATCCCCGCCGTCTCAGGAATGAAGAACCACGCCCACAAGCCTCCGATTAGAGTCACCACACTGAAGAACCAGAAGGGTCCCGCCGGTCCCATCCCTCTTCTCGCGGCGCCAATAGCATATTTGGCACGGCGCAACTGTTTCTGTGGCGATTCATGAAATGGAAATACATCACCATACTCGAGCACAGCGCGCGGATCCGCAGCGGGTACATCTCGGCATTCAACAGATACTGCGTCGTGTTCCAGCCCATCGCCCAGCCGAAGCCCGAGAGATAGATCATCACGATGCTGCCGATACTGGCATGCTTATCCGCCGCAGAGTAGAGGTCTGAGTCTTTCGTCCCGACGGCTGAAACGGCCCCTCATCTGTATATCCAGGCTATGAATGACTAGCACAAAAGCATCCTCTCCCAGCGCAATGAGATCTCACAAGTTCGGTTCTGGTTTCGCCTCATCCCCCGCCTCTTTATAACCACAGAAAACGCATACGAAGACATAGGAGAATGACTCAAGATCGTGCCAATAGGTGTAGCCCTTGCCTTGGAGCACCTCGATCGCCATGAATGCATCGTAATGCTGCGTCTTGGCTCTCCACTATTCCGACTTGTAAGAACTATCATCATTAGGCATTCACGCACGAACTCGCCGCTCATCATCTTTATATCCGTTCGTCCTCAGAATCCAGCTCCTCCGGTGGCGTTGCCGTTCGATACCGTTTTCTCGCACCCTGTTGTAAAGGCTCCGTAAACCCTTTTTTCTGCTTAGTTTCCCGCTCCTCCTTCTCTGCTTCATCAAGAAATCGGCATAATGTCACTGAATCAATCAGAAGGGAGTCGGTCAAGTCTCTAGCAAGACCTTGAGGATGAGAAAGACCGGGAGGAGCAAAATCTCTCAACTCAAGCCTTAGACCTGCATTTCGATCGAGATTGGCATTTCCAAGTTCGTCCCGGAAAATCTACGTCACATTAGCATCGCTATAAAGTTCGGATCCTGTACCGTGCTTACCTGACGGTCTACTGTCTGAGCCGCCATTAAGTCCACCTCGCCCTGCTGAGTTGTGACGTACTTTGGTCGCCACATCGAGACTGTTGCTTTCTTCGTCTTATAATCAAGATCCAAACCAACAACGACGCGTATGTTTCCGTTCGTTTCTAGGATGTAATTGTCGGCTACGCGGGGTAGCGCTTTTGTCTTCTGGGAATAAGACACTTCGATGATGACCCCCGGCCAGCACGCGTCCTCATGTTTGAACTCGGCATCAGGCTCGCGCGTAATAGTCGTTTGGCTATCGCCATCTTCCGCGCTCTGTAGCACCAATCTCCCAGATCCATTGTGTTTTATCTTCTGAGCAAAAGACCTTGATCGAGTTTCACCGTCCGCTATAGCGCGCAATCTACACTTTATCTCTTCAACAACTCGCTCTATAAATACTTCGTGTAGTTGTGTGGGCGTTCGTACAACAAGAGTCCTAGATGTAGAATCGTAATCGTACCTACAAGAGTTAAGATGGCACTATTGAAGGAGTTCAAAACCTTATACGTACCTGACCTTGCTTTCCGTATATACCCAAAGACACTCGTCGTTTTTGAGCAGGCAAAGCAACTCGTCGTACTCGTGAGGCTGCAACTTGAGCGCAAGCCAGGGAATTTCCGAGATGTTTCTACCGCTCTCTCGATGTCGTAGATGTCGCAGAATCCTCGCTATAGATTTCGATGGTTTTGTTTTTGTGTCGGTCAGTGACGGTGTCAGAGGCGCCTTGATGAAGCTGCCGGGCGGCGTGAACTTCTCTGAACCGGTATCGTGATGACGCTGCATGGCCATGATCCAATGGATCAGATGAAGGCAAGTATGAACGGCGGCGACATCTAGTTGTGGACGTATACGTGTGTGGACGTGTCTTCGTGATGGAGCCTGGAGGGCTAAGGATCGAGAAGGTTGAGAAGGTTGAGAAGATCGAGAAGGTCGACCAACCCCACACGGTCCACACCTATGGGCGGCCCGTTCCGTTCTGTGTTCCGTGTTCCGTGACTTCTTGTTGAAGTCACAAGGTGATAACTTGTGGGCGCGGAAGGTAAATGTGAGAATGCATATAGAATAGAGTCTAGCTATCTATAAATCTATCTACTATTTATATGCTCTCGCCTGAATAGGCATCAGTCGGCTATTGGACTGTAGACAGGTGAATACTCTGCTCTGCATGAAGTGAAAACTGAATTCCCTTCGACACTTCTTATTTCGCTCCGTCCAGTCCGTAGTTGCATCCATCGTCACGAGTGAGTATTTAGATAGATTACCTAGATACATGACTTTGCACTCAGTGAATTCAAGGTCATAAGTGGAAACCCAACCTGGCAGTGGCCAGAACGGTAATCAAGTTTGCTCTCAACACAGGAAGACTAGCCCTCGAACCTAGTCGGCAACACTTCATAGAGCGCCCACAGGTTTGGGATTTACAGAATCGACCCAGATTGATGCCATTCGGCCAAAGAAAAGAGGCTGTTAGATGAGTCCGTGCAAGATAGATTATGTACTTAGCATAGTCTAGCTAGAAGTGAGACTACATACAGCCAGCGACCCTAAAATGCCAATAGGAAATTATTATCAATTTCTCAATTTATCAATCTATTACCATCATCATCATCATCATCATCTCAGCCCAATGCCTTTCAATCCAAGACATCACGAATATTGTTTAGTCCAATACCGCCATGTTCACGTTGCATATGACTATACACGTCCTTACCAACTTTGTAGACCTCAAGACAAACCCAGCAGATATGTGCTCCGCATCCCCCACAAGTCATGTGATTGCACCCACTGACTTTCTCAATCGATGTCTTGCACTTGGGACACTCTTTAACACCGTTCTCCTCCTTCCATTTCTGGAAGTCATCGGTGCCATCTGCGGCGAGCCGCGCATATGCAGCGCAGCTCATTCCGCCATGGCTCGGAGCAGAACAGGTAGTGCAAATACTTGCAAGGCAGTTGGGGCAGTCGAAAGTACGGCAATTTGGCGATACTCGATAAATTTGAAGACAGTCTGCTGTCGAGCAATGCTGAAACTCTTTGGAGTGACTTCGGATGTAGTTGTCGAAGGAGTCCACGATGAGCTGCTCGAATGTTGCGGCAGGCAATATCTCAGACAACGCAGCTATACTGAAAGTTTCGCCACACTTGCCATCATTCCCACCATAACACCGAATGGGAAAATCGGTGATGCCAGCAGACTTGCACTGATTGACAAAGCATTCGGTGCAGTAAGTGTGCTGACAAGGCGTCTGGTACGGCTCGGTTGCTTCGGTCCAGCAAATCGCGCAATTACTAACAGCAGACTCGGGGACGACTCTCGTGCTTGAAAAGTTCTCCAGTATATTCTTTGCATGTTCAAGATCAGAACTAGAGCCGAGTATTGTGATTGTCTTAGGAGCACGTCGGAGATCGAGACTGGCAGCATCCCCAAATTTATCCCGGATGACAACCCAGCATCCAGAACAAACCTTTCGCACATAATCGGGAGTCAGAACAATAGTATGGATCAGGTTGGATTGCTCCTGAACTTTGGTAGCCAACAGAAGTTCTACAGTCTCAACGCGGGTTGGCGGGCCGTAAAGAGCCACGGATTGCTTCTTAGAATCGCGATGAACATAGACTTGGTGCTTTTCGGCGACGTCATTAAGGTATCTTAACCCAACCGCGGTCGAGAAAAATGAGTCCCAGATGATAGCAGAATCCGATTTTGCGACATGGCCCTCGAGGATCTTATCAGTCTCATGCTTCGCGTTGGCGACCACTTTCGTATCCTCGCCGTAGATACGAAAAGACGTGTATCTAGCATTTGCATCTGTGGGTGGATACGATCTTAGCTGCACACGTCCAGTATCTTGCAGATGCCTCTGTAGTCTTTGTATTTCCTCCTCCACCGCCTTGAATATGTCCATCAATGTCGAAAACTTGACGGAATGCTGCTGGGAGACGTATAGCTTGGATTTCGCAAATTCATTGACTTCTTTACCGTTCAATGCTGCAACGGCTTGAGATGCATTCTCTCTGGTCCGAAATTTTGCAGCAGCTTTTCCTCGATAAGATCCGTTCGTAGGGATGAGAGTCCATGATTCCATACCGTACTTGAGTAGCTTAGCTTTGATCACACTCTCAGATTGGAAGTCCGAGCAAGCATGTGATGGCTCTCCAATCGTGATCTTTCTCCATCCAGGAGGCGCTATGTTTTTCAAATCCTCCCACGTGGTCTCACTGTTCAGGTTTCCCAGTTGGATAGAGCACTGGTATCGGCCACCATAGTATCCACCTGAGTCTTGAAATTTACATTCTATCTTACGCCCTAAGATCATATTTCTCCGTCTTAGTTGTGTCGCAGCATTCTGCGCAGTAGTCCTCGAAGTATATTGCAGCCAAGCCGTGCAGGAAGCATTGCTCCATGAACAGATCAGAGTTGGTGCTCGAAGGCGATTTGCAGCAGCGGTTCCTTGGGAACTCTCAACCTGAATCAGCTGGATCTTGAGTTGTCCGTCATCTTGGTTCCCAAGAACACTGTTTGATTTGTCGACCAACTTCTCTCCAAATTCGGGGTCCTGTACTTTGACTTGTGCAGTAACTCCATCTGCAATTACCTTCAAGTTCATATTCTCCAGCGGCACGTTAAATCCAAGATCAGCCATGAGTACTTGCAGCGTCTCTGAGCTGCACCCAGTTGGCAGACCAGTTATTTGCACAGCCGAGAAGTCAGCTGCGAGCTGTATATCTCGGACGATAGCCCCTGGCCCAAAAGTAGTGACTGCCCCCTTAATTGAGCGAATGCATTCATACTTTTCTATAGCCTTAAGAGCGTCTGCTGAGGGCTATGGAGAATTAGCTTCACCACTGTGCAAAATTTCTAGAGAACACTCGCCTGCGCATCAAGCTTGCTGTTTGACTCCGGGTTGTCGTGGCGAAAACTGCAACCAATACCATTTCTGCAAGTGCCATTACTGAAATACCTGCAGATTGTAGCCTGTGAACTGTCCAAATCTGTGGCCGTCGTCGCTGGCTCAAACTCGACAATAGTCGGCCTCCATGACAGCTTTGGAGATGTCACAGACATTGCACTCATTGCAGCTGGCGCACTATCCGAAGGAACAAATGCTGGAGCGTCAACCTTCAACATGCGAGGGCTCATAGTGTCCGGGAGGATGGAGCGAGAGTCATCGTCTAATTGAAATGAAGGCGCATCCGGCCTCAACGAGCACGCCCTCGACTTGATAGGTAACTCAACTCTGGAATCTCGTGAGTTCTCACTGGGCTGGAACGCTGCCGCATCAGGTCTCCATGATGGCAAAGTAGTTCTGGTCGGCAGCGGTGATCTCCATGTTTGCGTTGCCGCAAGTGTTGCAGTTGCGCCCAGCCTCTTCGTGGGCCCAGCGTTTGATGCACCGGCATCGTGAATGAACTTGCAATCGCTACCACGCTTGCAGCCTCCATTCATGAAGTATTTGCACTGCTCCATCCTACTGCTAAGCTCTGCTCGAGCTGGGGCAATATGTGCTCGTGCGAGTGCAATTGAGGCTGAAACTGGCTGTCACAACTGCGATGTCGAAATCCACGTGTATGCGCCGTGGTATAAGCGACATGCTGTGTAACAGTCAGTCTTGGAGTCTCTAGTAGGAAATTCATCAGCTTCGAATAGTTCATACCTACGAGATGAGTGGCTATGAGTACACTCTGAGATAGATAGACTTCTTGATAATTCAATTTAACACGCATTACTTTGAAGAGATATATTAGAAGCCGGTTAGGACAGCCCGCTCTTGGCATCCGATTCAACTTGGCGTGTGGCCCACAGACAGCCGATCCGATCACAGAGAACAAAAAAACTGCAGGTTATTAGACTTGGATAGATTGAAGTTTTGAACGCAGGAGGAAGACTCACAGCCCAGCTACTGCAACGCTACCTATCTGGACCATGGCTGCAATATTTGTTGAATAGAGAGGGTGGTGCCTACGAGGCACCGGAGGATTCTCAGGAATATGAGAATCCAGGGGAATCTTCGTATTATGCATGGATGATTCCATGCATCGTTCCATCGGCTCTTTGAGCCTTTGTCACGGCCACCTATATTAAGAGAAGGATGGTCCATATCATAGTTAGTTAATTAATCACTTTTACTTGATCTATTCTACTGTGCTGCTCTACTTTTGACAATATTGCCCTTTATATTGGTAAATGCAGCATCGGAGATTTGGCCTTCGCCTATGCCAAGATTCCTCCTGAACTGTGCCGAGTCGAGGGTGCCGCTGATGAGGCCTTCATCAACCCCTCGAGCAGCTCGTATGAGCCCAAAGGCGAAGACAGCAAGCCATAGTCTCCAGTTGAGAACTTCCTTGGGATCATCGCCCTCTTCAGTTTGAAGATATTCAGAGGCTGTTTGCCGCCGCCGGCCATGATTCCGAGATGTTGTATAGGTATGAAGGGATGGAGGATACAAAGACAGGGCCTTTCTCAAAAACTTTTGAGAATGGTGAGAAGATGAAGACTGATCACTCAAGGGATCACAAAGTGGACTTTGTCCGACCTGCTATGAAGCCTGATCATGCGGACCATCAACACTGCGGGGTACGTAACCTCGGAGACCTCTCGAACTTCTCCAAGTAGTGAAAGCTGGGGATGAGCGTCGCGGATCACTGCTCGGCGGATGAGGTCCTGCTTCGAATCCTGACAATAGCAGACTCGCTGAGTTGTTTCGCATACATTAAGAAAAGTAGGAGGCAGTTGCCGTTGTCAGATCGTTTGATGGGAGCTTCATGATGACCAACCTGACCTCCTGAAGAATGTGATGCTGCGATTAAGACGAGAAATCCCATGCTCTGGAAGGGTTTTCTACCGATAATGCCTCGAATTGGAAGGAGTTTAAATACTAAATACTTAAGAGAGGACATAGGAAAAAAAACCACGAACAAATTTATAGGTGATGTAGTTGAAAATGAAAGTAGAGAGGCCCACAAGGCAAACATTTGAGCTCATATGTACCTCTTCCGTCCTTCCCTCACTATTATTCCACTTTCATATTTCGCGTAGTTTATTTTACATTTCCCTCCTTCTTCTTTCTTTACAACTCTTTCACAATCTTTCGCAGCCATCTTCGCCACGCTCGGCTCATCCTCGAAATCCTAGGACCTTGAAAACTTAACCTTCCACTTAGTCCGCAGCTGGCCCCTTTCTAGCTTCAACGAGACGTTAAGGACATTTTTTATAGAGGATCTGTCAGCAATCTGAGTAAACATCTTGGCATCGTACTCAGGAACAATACTCGCCAAATGTACTTTAACTTTGCTGAAATATTATTAATGTGGATTTCGCCCCCTTTCGGCCAATCGTGGGCCAGATCATGTCCATGATTGTCGAGGACCTGATTCTCGGACTCGGTATCTGCTTCTGACTCAGCATCTACCTCGAAAGTTCGCACTCGAGAGATGGCTATAATAGATTTCTCCAAAAGAGTCCAGTTGGTGATCAGAAGCTTTATGTTTGTGCTGAAGCTGACAATATTGACCTGTGCAAGGCCCATGATTCGAAAGAGTATTGGTGTGAAGTGGAAAGGAGAGGTGCGAAGTGGGATTCGGCCACCTATATGCCAGTGCCAATGTTTACCTTAGAACCCTCGAATCTGCCGCTTTATGCTTCCAGGGGGAATGTCTTTTTAAGACAGGCAAATTTTGATAACTGGCGCTGGCGCAGGAACGGGATCAATCGGTGCTGAGATTGTCCAGCTTCAGCACCTTGTCCGCAGTGGTGCCAAAGTCATTGTCACCACCAGAAGTTGCAACGCGGCAACTACTCGCCACTTCTAAGATCTTTATGCCCGATATATTATCATATGGCGCTCGGAGGTCTGAGTGAGTTGGTGCTTGTAGTAGTCCATCAGGCACATCGTCACTGTCCTATCCTGAGTGAATCAGAGTGATTATGATTATGATTGTGATTGTGGACTAAGTTTGCACGCTTATAATGGGATATTCACTGGATATTCACTTGATATTCACCTTGATCACCTTGCGGTTCGAAGTATATAAACCCCCTCTATCAGCAGCTTCTTCTTCTTCTTCTTCTTCTTCTTCCACCAACACCGGACATCCACAAAAGGTACGCCACCTCCACCACCAATCCACATATTTGTATGATCGATTCATCTGATCAAAGCATCACTTGCTTCCTTGGAGAGTGATATGTACTGATTGATCTCTCTTTTCTTAGATCCAACCTCAAACCATTCGTTCTCGCGTCATCAACAACTTTGTCTCCGAGCATACAGTAAGTTTACCCTCAACGACCGCAGCTTATCTAGCTTCTATTCATTCATGATGTAGCTTGATCTTTTTGCTGATATTCATCTCTTTCTCACAGATCGATTTCTCTTAACTGCATTTACGCCATAATGAAGTTCATCGGACTCGTCATCACCTTCCTGGCCCTCATCAACCTTTCTTCCGCCTGCGTTCGGTTTGCTGCCTTCTGGGATGCCAACGAGGGCCAGGACACAATCAAGGGCTACCTGCTGGACAACGGGCGCAAAGTTTGCCACCTTCCATTCAAGAAGTTTGAAAACGATAAGGTATACCTTGACTGCCGAGATGGGACTCGTGCTTGGCTATGGCACGACCAGGTCAAGAATAAGTTTACCATGTCGTACTCGTACATCGACGACTACACCACGCAGCGCTGGATCGACTTTGATTTCGATGTCTTTTGGAGATTGAAGAATTCCGATAATCCATACGATCAAAGATTCAACTTGTGGACCGACAAGTATGGTAGGAACTGCGAGGAGTAAGTTGTTACCGTTACCTTTTTAATCCTTTCGCTCTTTTACTAATTGATGATAACAGTCTCGGTCCTGGCATGGATGAGGCCACCTACTTGCGCGCGCTGGATTGATTTCTCGGCCTGCATGCTGCTTTCTCGACGTCGATGTTGGTTCCTGCGGCGAATTCTCGAACTCAATTTCGTGAATAGAGGCCGAATGGTTTAGGATAGTCAGAACGGAATCGATAATCTCCAGTGCGTCTCTGCAGATAGAAATCGTCAATTGGTTCATCACTCTCATACTTTCCACCTCTGATCTTGTGATTTCCTTGCATGACTATAACCCTCTTGCCCAATTAAATTTTGTGTTTATGCCTAAATGAGTTCATCTAATCTTCCCAACTGCCCTTGGATATCGAGCACGACGCTAGATCGGAAGGATTCGCGTGTGGTCGTGGGCATTCGAAGTATGTAGCGGCCACTTCTCGAGAAGTAATCGTGCTTTTCGGTAACCTTAGATCAGCAAATGCTAGCAGAGGCAGAGTTGCAGGGTGTCACTACCGGACTTTGTCTTCGATGAAACTCCAGAGTGGCTCGTCAGCCTTGAGGCGCGCAATCAGCAGTTCAAATTCGCCAGGTAGGAGGCGGAAGACCATCCATGGCTGCGTTGAGGTCTCGCAGCCTGTCTTGCAGAGGTGGAGGTGTCTGATAATTCGTGAGACTCGATCAGACGGTTTGGCGCCTGTTGAGGGTGGTGTTAAAGGCGGGTTAACGAAGCTGTCAGGAGGGGTTGTTAGTGTACGAGGGTTTGACATAATCAGGCGAAGGGTTAACAGTTAGGGGTAGTAGTGAGGATATCGTTTTGTTCAAGAGAGATGGGATGTGGTGATGATGTTTTGAATATGCTTTGCTGCTGGTGTTGACTGCTCTCCACATCCTCAGCCTTGCCATTTCAGCCTCGCCCCAACCAGCTTACAGCTTACGTAAGTCCCAATGGTCACACTATCATATACTATTCTACTAGTATAGTTATCATATACTATCCACGGGTCACGCGACCATTATCAACAAGTAGGGAGAGTGTACGAGATGTAAATTCACCCAAATATATACACCTGTCTAGATAAATAGTTAAACTCTTTTCCGCTACCTCTAAGAGCAGCTTATGGTGTTCTCTATGCAATGGAGTGCGACTGAGGATTCTAGCTTGTAGGCATTACTAAGGTAATTTATGTACCTAGGCGCATTCGAACATTACAGGGAAAGCACCATTTTCATAGGCTAATACAGCTGTTTGTAATGCATTCTCCATTTTAATGAAATCTATTGAGGTATTCTCATTTTTTTATCATTTCGCTGATTTTATCATTTCGCTGTGCCGCCTGATTAGTCAACGATCCGACGATGATCGGGAGTCCAGTTCTCGATTAGTGTTCCATCCCCACATAATTTGTCGCGTCGGACACTCGGCGGTTTCATGTCGGAGTAACTCCATGCCGAGCGGCAGTCCGTGTTGACATAAAATACACGATTCGGGAGAACTTGTGGGATATGTGTGCCATGATAAAATAGTTGATGTGCCACATATAAGTCCGCAACTCAACTTCTTCACGCTCTGCACTGCTCCGCCTCATCTCAATTAATTTGCATCGTCTACAATATACCTTATTTATTCAGTACGGAACAGAATGTTGATATCAGAAGAAATTGTACTACCATGTGGTCTTCGACTACCGAATCGGCTTTGTAAGGTATGTTGATTCAATTTTTGTAATTACAGAGATGTTATATGTGCGTCTCAAGTTAATACGACCTTTAGGCAGCCATGGCTGAAGGAATGGCGCCAAAAACCCACAATCCAGACCAAAATCTTTTGAAGGCATATGGAGAATGGGCTGATGGCAATTGGGGTATGATATTAACTGGTAAGAGATAGAGATCTGACATTAAACTTGAGCCACTAGAAATAACTAATGTATCACAGGAAATGTCCAAGTATGTGACACTTACTTGGGAGGACCGGGCGACGTTGCAATCTTGTCCCAGACGTCAAAGCATCGCTCTGAAGCCGTGAAAGGGCTTTGGAAGGAGTGGGCTACGACTTGCCAATCTTCAGGAACTCCAGCGGTCGTTCAGATTTGTCATCCAGGACGTCAATCACCAATGGGAGCTGGCAACCGTAGCATTTTTGCTAAAAACATTGCGCCATCCGCTGTAAAGATGAACTTTGGTCCCAGCTTCATTGAGAGGCTGGCTGTCTCTTTGCTGTTTGGAACTCCAAGGGAGATGACTGCAGAAGAAATCTGTGGAAAAGGAGGGGTGGTGGATCAGTTCGTGGAAGCAGCACAGCAATCGTTTGAAGCTGGTTTCAAGGGCGTAGAGCTCCATGCGGCGTAAGATGATCTTCCGTTCTAATACTCCAGAGCTGATATTTATCCAGCCACGGCTATTTACTTGCCCAGTTCTTGTCTCCTCAAACGAATCTTCGCACAGATGATTTTGGTGGAAGCAGCAAGAAGAGAGCCGAAATAGTCCTACGGATCATTCAAGGCATCAGAAAGGCAACAAGTAACGAGTTCTGCATTGGTATTAAGATGAACAGCGTCGACGCAGCTTCCGCGGAATCTCTCTCCGATGTCATGGAACAAATCAAACTCATAGTGGAATGCGGCATTGACTTCATCGAGATTTCTGGTGGCTCGTATGAGAACCCTCGAATGATGGCCGAGCCTCAGTTGGCAACGAATTCAACCCCAACAGATTCCTCTAATGACTCCAATCTGAAAACATCCCAAAGAGAAAGTTTCTTCCTGGAATTTGCTAAAGCGGTTCGAGAGAACTTTCCGTCGGTTGTTCTCATGGTTACTGGTGGATTCAGAACACGCGTTGGAATGGAAGGAGCTCTACAATCGGGCAATTGCGATCTGATCGGCATTGGACGGCCAGCAGCTGTGGTGCCCAAATTACCGAAAGAAATCATCCTCAATACGCAACAAATTGCAGATGAGAAGGCTCAAGTTGCTTTAGCTCCAGTTCCGGTCCCTTTCATCATAAAGCACATTCCAGTCAAGCAGGTGGGAGCTGGTGTACAAAGCCAATACTACGGTTCACAGATTCAGAGAATGGGACAAGGTCTAGGGCCTATAGATACGAGAATACAGGTCACTGAATAGAATAGAACACATTGTACAATTTCATTCTGTATAGAGTACACATTGTCTTAGGCATTAGAGCAATTGCATTTTGTTGAAATCCGACACCCTAAATGCGAAGAAGTAACTAAAGAATTATTTGATTGATTGATTCTACCTGGAAAAAATTAAGTCATATATGGGATCTATAGTGAGATCTTAAAGAATAGGCAGATGCGGTGCATTTGCGAGAGCAAACCACCGCTCCCTTCATACTTGACTTAAAATTTCTACTACGGCAATTCACCACAGTCAGGTGCTAATCTACCCGTATAAGTTATAGCACGGTTTAATGGATGTCAAGAATTAGGAAACCTAGAGCCCTAGAGATATCAGAGTCTTGTGCACGGAAAGTCGATGACATATAAACAGCGCTGATGGGACAGCCCGGATTGAGCCAGGATGATACCCAGTGTTTCCAGTAATTGTAAACAGTTGGTTCTTGGCAATTTGCGGAGCTCAAACCAACTGTCAAGAACTGCGTAAACCTAGAACCAACCATTCCAATATATTGCAGAACTGTACAGCATAATCCAAAGTCGTATTGTTGTAGTTGGAAGCCAGCTTTGACTTCTAGGTTAAGATATTCAAAAGAGACAGCAATTCTTCTCTAGTAACCATTCGAAAGCTGATACCACAGCTTACAATCCAGTGTACATATGGATGTTCAGGCGTTGCAAGCTCTAGCTTTTGTATATTAACTGCAGAAAGGCCACGCCGTTTGCAGTTTTCGTGAGAGTGTATGAGAACTTTTTGGAGCGATTATTGCCGAAGATTCAATTTACAGGTTGGGAAGATGCAGAGTTTTCCCGTGTAAAACTCATATATCCTTGCCAAATTAGGCAATTCAAACTGCAGTTCAAACTGCCAGCACCAACGACGGAACTTAGCGCCTCACGGGCAGTATCCTCTTAGCAAAATCAAAATTCGTAATTAGTCTAACTAGATCCATAAAGTCCAGATCGAACCCTAGCTTCTCAACCTTCTAGAGGAGAATGGCTTGCGTCGGTTCTGCTTGTTAAACCGGCTGCGGACCACGGTGAAGATCTCTCACCACGGGCTCTCGGGGCCGAGGTGGCGCAACAGCGCGTTGAACGTGTTGAGTTCGGCGAAATAAGAGAGTTGATGCTCCAAAATGATAGAAAGAGGCTCCATCTCATGGTCTTCCATCTCCTCGGCAGAGGGGACAAAAATGACGGTCTAGGAGAGGACATATATACACTAAGAGGAAACCTTAGTTTCTTAACAGTGCACATCTGAGGGCAGTGCGGAGGGAATGGCTACACAAAACTTACAATTATTCTAAAAGAAAAAGGACGTACTTACATGAACGATATTCTTGTCATGCAACACTGCAAGACTACGAAGAGCATCCCGTAAGATCTGTTTCCTTACAGCGAGTGGAATTTCCTTCTAGGGGAGGCTAAGCAAGTGGTCGGTGGCATAGTCATATATGAGGATCGACTGCTCGGGAATACTGTCATGCATGAGTCGGAGGGATCCATGGAACTCCTCTTACTCAACCACTCCGTATCCTAGGTGGACAGAGATTCTTAGAAGGTACTTTAAATATAGTGAGCACTAGAACAACCTCCCGCGTAAGAGTATGTACATAAGTAAGGAATAGGTTTCGTACTTCTGACTTTTGTTAAGGCAGTAGTGTGGTAAAGGAACATTTGAATCAAGGGCAGTTTAATCATTTGCTGGCGTTTGATCCCCCTCGGAATATGCGGCTTGCCTCGCGCGGTATCGATCCCACCAAAATCCGTTGAATTTCATAGGGAGCAAATGGTAGTTTATCATTGCCTCTTCCTGTCCCTCACTGAGGTTAAGTCTCATGTAAGCGTTGGAGCGTGTGTCGTCGCCGTCCGGATTAATTTTTACAATTTCGAGGCGGTGCCCAACGTGATCCTCATCACAGCCTAAACGGCACACCACCACAGTTGTAGAGACGAGAATCGTCACGACGACGGTGATTTGAGTGCACAAACAGGCCGATCCAAGGCAGACCACAAGCACGCCAAAGGCAAGCCAGTTTATTGCCCGAAAAAAAAGATGAATGTTATGGTTCCGCGGCCTTGGGTTGGTGAGGAGGACATTTGTCGTGATGCCGCGGGTCGTGAAGACGGTGACGGCCCTTCCGTTCGGGAGTGTCAAGAACAGCACTACGAGATCTTTGTCCTGCTCGTCAGCTACGGAAATAAGATAATCAAGCGACCTCCTTAGAGAGAACAGGATGTAGGCCCGCATAACAACGGTGACGACAAGGGCGACCGACGTGGCGAAGCCATACCAGTCGCCAAGGAGCACTGGGATGACAATCAAAGCGGCATCTATCGCAACATTCATGCATAGCATTATGGCTGAGCCGATGGTGAAGAGCGGCCGCGGCTGCGTCAAAGCGTTGACATGAAGCGTAGTCGTATTCCAATTGAGCTTTTGACAGAGAAGCCATCGCGTCCACCATGCGCTCAAATCGGTAGCGAGAACTCCATCTGTGATGTTGTAGAGCGCGAATCCAGGGATACTGTCGGCGATTGTATTGTCGGCAAAGATTTGTGCTGCAAGGAGGGGGAGATATTCTGCAAATCCGTTGGGTACAAGACGTGAGACGGACTGCCGAAGACTGTCGGCCCCAAGAAGAGTTATTATACCGAGCGCGTCGATTTTGACTGGTGCCCAGTCATTTGCTGACTCGAGAATCGACATCTTTGCCATCCGGAAATCTCAACCCATAATCGCTATGGTTTGGTGTAAAGTTGAATGTTGAACACAGTATCGATGGACACTGTGGGCACGGAAGCAAAAGTGTGATAAAGCATGTAGAATGGAACAAATCTATGTAAACTACGGAATGGGCATCTCTCATATAGACCCCATCTGACGCGTTGAAGCAGGGCAATCAGCTACATGTAGTATGTACGTATACGTATAGTCTTCACCGGGTGCTCAGGTCATGCGGAACGGTTCAGCCCTCTGCCAGCGCATCAGGAACAGCTGGCAGCGCATGAGGAACAGCCAATCTAATTATGGGAATTGTATCTTATGATGCTTGCACTTGCATGATGCTACAGCACAGTGCAAGGACCAGACCGGAGAAGCTCAGACCGGAGAAGTTGCTGTCTAACAACAATTAGGGGCGTCAACTAATTATAGCGGACAATTCTGAATTCCAAAGAGTAGCTATTGACAGGATAATGGTTTCCACCAAACCGCCTCTCGGAGATAAAGTACGTACTTAATCTACTGGAGAGCCAAATGAATGGCGAGATTCTTATTTCTCGTTGACCGACTTGTTTCCTGTTGAGACCTTGTTTGATATCCAACGGTGGCAACAACGGTGCACACGATTCATGATATTTTTCACTTATCTGCCACTACCATTCAAGGAACTCGGAGCCCTTGAAGACCGACTTCTTGTATCCATAGGTTCTCGCACAGTTGTGACACGAGATACTCTTCAACAATTTCTAGCTCAACAGTGAGTGATACTACTAGATTAGTTACTACACAAAGAAAGAGTGAAAGGCGCACTTCTATACACGATGGACCACATTCCTCATCCCAGTTCCCGGCGTCCATTCATTGTTCCTTGTCTTGCTAAGCAGGACTTTGACGGAGGAAGCATCGACCAATATCCAGAAAGAGTAGGCTGGGGCCCAAGACCTAGGAAAGATTGGGCCGCTATATTTGAGAAACCATCCGATGACTTTCGAGCTTTCCTACAGACATGGCGCTTTTTTGGGTTGATTGCACATGTGTTTACCCTCGGGATCAATGATCTCACAAGGCCTGGCAATTCACCGGCAAACCGCATCATCGACACATCGAACCTTATCAAGAGCGCAGAAGCGTTACTCGGGTTCACCAAAAATCCAATTCCTGGACGAGCACTGGACTCTGTGCTAGGCGATCGATTTTCAACCCCCTTGGGCATCATGACTATTATGCTTGAGCAATTGGAACGACACCGATTCCAGAATAGCGAACAGTTTCAGAAAATGCTACGACCGCTGATCTTCTGCTGGAAGGTTGAGTCATGCTTTCGACGACGTCGAATCGGATGCTCATGCGAAATCAATCCAGCTCGCGTTGAATCGATAGACACTTACATCAGTAATGCTGTCTTCACTGACCCCCTCAGTTCTGAAATCAGAGATTCGATTGATCTAATTCTCGAGCTCGCAGCAACTGCTCTCGTTCCCACATTCTCGGAAAGATTTTTATTCGAACACAACACAGAGTCACTGTTTTCTTATCCAGACTCCTTGAATCAAGCTCTCCGGCATATGACCGTGCATATGGAAGAAAATAGTTCAATTCTCCTTCAAATGGTTAGCTCTGGTTGGTGTGTCAATCATGTTCAGCAGCTCCGCCAGAGATTCGGCATATCTGCCATGATATTTCTCAGCAATTTGAAGGCGCCGGACAAATTAGATCACGGATCATGCAGCGAAAGCAGTTGCATCTTCGGCATTGTGAATCAACAAAGCTACCAAAGAGCGCATGCTCATAATTGTGGGAGATGCTTTGACGTTTTCGCAGATGACGATGAAATGCACGAAATATTTAAGCGAAACACGTTTCCTCTCATTATTCCTGCCATCGGAAAGAACAGCAGCAAAAGGATACAGGTTACCGATTTCAAGGATGCACAGAAATATGTCGCTATATCACATGTATGGTCCCATGGTCTAGGGAATCCGAGTCACAACGCGATACCCAATTGTCAATTTCAGAGGCTCAGCGCAATGGTAGCATCACTTCCAATTGTTGAAAAGGCGGAAACCATCCCATTTTGGCTGGATACCATTTGCTGTCCGGTCAAAGGAAACGACGATAACGACGATCAAGAAAAAGCCATAGGGCTCATGAGGGACACTTATGAGAAAGCCTGCGCTGTCTTGGTCCTAGATGCATCACTTCTCCTACTGAGCTATAAGCAGCTAAGTGACGTAGAAATACTTTTAAGGATCTCCAGCTCTCGCTGGACTAGCAGGCTGTGGACTCTGCAAGAAGGTGCACTCGCTCAAAGACTGTTTTGTCAGTTTGCCGACGGCGCATACGATGTGCAAGCAGGGCTTGATCGGTTAAACACAGATGCTAACATGACTATAAGACTCACTGTCAAGGCCTCCATCGTTCAATCATTCATCGAGCTCCGAATTTTCCGACACGAAAAATTGTCAAATACGCAGAAATTAACGGCTCTTACAAGGGCACTACGGTTTCGCTCAACAAGCCAATCTACAGACGAACCGATTTGCCTATTCACGCTGTTCGGCTGCGATACTCAAAAGATGATGGCAATCGAGAAAGGTGAAAGGATGAAGCAGTTCTGGAACGCAATGTCAGACATTCCCATAGATGTCCTTTTCCAACAAGGCAACAGGTTCACCTTCAGTCCCTATAGATGGGCACCTCAAAGTTTGCTAGGACGCAAACACGTTCCCCTTCAGTATAGCGATGCCATGGAGAGCCATACAACTGATGCCAAATTTCACAGCGAAGGCCTGATTTGTAATGCTCCCGTCCTTTCTATGGCCCCTCTCTGGAAACTACCTATTAGTGATTCATTTTACATATGCGATCACAACACATCCTGGTACTGGGTTACCACGAACCTGTCTTACTGTGAATCTGCAGTTCGTTACAATCAAGGCAAAGAGAAATGCAATCATTTCGAGGAAAGATACAAGGTCAACCCACCGCCTTTCAGAGGACAGTCTCCACAACTATACGTCATGCTCAGGTCCTTGGCCAGCTTAGACGGCGCAGGCTTTACTGAGGGGTTGCTCCTGTCCGGAGAAAGCACTCATGAGCAAATCTTTGCAACACCGATTTGCTCCGTGTTTGTTGAACGAATGAGTATGGCGATTCATCCTGAGAACTTGCTGAAATTGGAGCAGCTGAGAGAAGGAAGGAATCCTAGGAAAGCGTTCTATTCGGTTGACAAATTGAGCGGAAACCTCTGTATCACTAGTGCAGCTTTGGTACGCGATCGTAAATGGTGCATAGACTGAGATTAATCAGGGCACAAACCATATTGCGGTGTTGGGAAACATCGCCATAAGTAACCCTCTTTTGATGCCGGGGCTCCCACTTGTTGAATAGGGTGGGTGCCACTAGGGTATCTGGTTGACCCTGAGGATTCACCGCTTGAATCCTCCGTTTGGTGAGAGATCCCGTGAGAAAATGGCTCATGGGGGGGAGACGGCTTTGGTGCTTAAAGGATCAATTCCTTCATGCAAACACTCTTTTTGCAAATGCTCTATTTGAATACAATTGCTCAGATCCTTCTTGGTAGGATCTTCTTTCCCTTTCCCCCCAATACCAATGAATGTAAATATGCCTGTCTTCTCCTTCAGCTTGCGGTGCGTGCTGTTTGTTTCCCTCTGTTAGCGGTGTGAGCAAATTGGGCCAGTAGGTAAAAGCACGTACAAGACACTCTTTACTTGCTCCTCCATCGACTTCCCATCATCAAACCACCCATACTTGCTCAACCGTGCGTCTAACCCACTCGCAATAACCTCATCATTCGGTGCGAAATATGCGGGGTAAACATAGAGGTTAGGGGAAGGATATGGGTTCTCTGCCGAAATGGAGAAGTAGATGGCTGTCGGCTTTTGACTGGCCGATGTGAACCGCTGCAGATCCATCTAGCTCTTGCTTCTGGTCTCGACGTAGGTGGTGCCGCTCACAAGGTCCATCAAGTCGCGGAACTTCTCCTTGTCGTTGTAGAGATCAGGGATCCATCCGCCAAGCGTGTAGTAATCCCAGATTTCGTTGAAGATCGTCCCGAAGCAGCGCATGCAGACCTTGAAACGCGCCTTGCCCGGGGCAACCAAATCAGTGGCCAAGTACCGCGTGCCCATTTGCCACGCTTCGGGCTTGTCAGACAGGAAGTGGTTGATCATGTTGGCAGACCGCAGGATGTTCGGAGTCGAGTCGATGTCGGGGAGCTGCTGAAGAGCCGAGCGGACGGCCTACCAGCGGGTAATCCCCTTGTCCGCTGCGACGTAGCAGGGCGGGAAGTAGACCTTTCCCATGACAGGAAGGAAGCCTCTCGAAATCCGTGATGCGAGGATAGATGTCGAAGCGCAAGATCACCGAAGTATGTTGCCCTGCCTTGGCGGTCAAGGCCTGCTGCTCGCTCGGGGAAAGATGAGAGTAGATGAACCACTCCTTGAGGACGCGGTAGGAGGTGTCGTCGAACCCGGAGTCTTCTCCGCCAGCGCGTCCACCACCTTCTGCGTGGCTGCCATGCTCAGAGTGTTGGTCTTGTCCGCTGGGCAGAGCTCACTAAGGTCCACGACGAAGCGAACGGACTTGCTCTTGGCCGAACCCTTCAGCTCGAAGCTGTACTCCAAGGGATTGCCGTCCCAGCCCACGCCGCTCTTTGTGGAGGTACTGTTGCACGATTCATGTGGTGATGATCCACCGTATGCATGTCTCACATCACAGAACATTCACCACAGCAATAGTCGACTGTTGCCTACTGTTGCCTATTGAGGCTAGAGGCATATATTAGATAGTTATTTCCATAGCTAGACTAGACTCTATTCTATATGCTATTTCCACATTATCACTTTGACACTTCCGCTCGTGATATATTCAATAGGTACTGTCCGGTCGAGCTCCCAGAAGGGGACGGACGGTGTCCCAATAATAGCTGAGGAAGTGACGCTGGACTTCTTCTGGGTAATTGGCCTCATGCAGCATGTTGGATTGGCCACGGCCACTGGTGTTCCATCAGTATGGCGTCCCTCCTGCCGTGTCCTTTGCCTTGGAGTTTGCAGTCTCTGTGTCCAAAGACTGGGATATTGAGGAGGCTGTCGTGACCGCCATGATGGCAATGCTCAGATGTCCAAGTAACCTTGACCCTCTCTCTCAAAGAAAATAAGTCTTTCATTCAGCGTACTTTATACTTTAACCTTACTTTCGAATCCAGTACGGGCTCTCGTTAGGGAGAGCGAGGGTTTTAACAGTTGCGTCGTAGTGACGTCCACCTCATCCTCATGTAGAGGCCTCATCTCATGTATCTCATGTATCTCATGTATCACAGGTATCACAGGTATTTCTCCAACCTCAGCCGCGGCCGACAATAGGATGACTCTGTTCGCGCCTGCGAAGTTAGACGTCGGTTCCCGAAACCCGGCAGACCTGGAGCTCGGAGCTCCGCATCCGTAGGCGCTTTGAGTTGTTGGATAATTGGATAATTATAATCCGGATAATTCGACAGATCAGTCATAATTGTTGGTTCTCAGACACTGTACGAAGGCGAACGGGGACACTTCGGAAGATGCTGTTTATACTGCAACCACTATGGAAAACTATCAATGATGAAGACGCATGAGACTTCATGGAATATCGACCTAATTGAAACGGTTTAGATCGATCATATAATTAATTATATACTATTATATACTATTATATACTCTCTTTCTTCTTCATGTAAGCGCTCGCAATACCTCTGTCACACCCACAAGAATCCCATCCGGCCACCAGCCACCACAATATCAATCCCTGTCTAACAAAGGGATTGTTTGTTGTTTGTTGTCAATGCGACGTTCTGCGACAAACAATTGAAAACCATACAAAACTGACTGCACCCCATCGCCATCCTGCATCTTCTTACAAACTCTCTCCGGCCTTCGTTCTGATCCCCGAATGATACCCCGATCAGTTTTGATTATTTTTTAATTCTGGCGTGAAGATGGCACAGAACACAGCCATACCCACCCCAGCACCTCAGAAGAACATCGTCATCCTCGGCGGTTCCTACGGCGGCGTATCTGCTGCCCACTATCTCCTCAAGCATGCTGTTCCCCAGTTACCCGACACAGCGTCATACCAGGTCGTCTTGGTCAGCGCCTCGTCGCAGGTCATTTGCCGGCCCGCGTGCCCTCGCGCTCTGATATCCGACGACATGTTCGACCAGGAGAAGCTCTTCGTCAGCATCCCGAAAGTCTTTGAGCAGTACCCTAAGGACAGCTTCCGCTTCATCAATGCCACAGCAACAGAGCTTGACCACATCAACCGAACCGTCTTCGTCAGCTTCGCGACCGGCAACATTGAGAAAATTGACTTCCACGCGCTCGTGATCGCCACCGGCGCATCTACGCCTTCTCCACTGCTTGGTCTGAATCGGGACGACGTGTTCCTGCGAACAAACTGGGCCGCATTCCGGAAAGCACTGCCGACGGCCAAGAGCATCGTCATTGCCGGCGGAGGTCCAGCAGGCATCGAGACGGCCGGTGAGCTCGGCGAATACCTCAATGGGCGCGCCGGCTGGCTCAGCTCCAAGCTGGCGAGTCCCAAGGTCTCCATCACCGTCGTGACCGCCGGCTCGGAGATCCTGCCCGCCCTCCGACCCGCCATCGCGAGGAAAGCCGAGGAATATCTCGCCAAAGTCGGCGTGACCGTCGTCAAGGACGCGCGCGTCAAGACCGTGGCGCCCGATGGCGCAGGGTCGGACAGTGTTGCGACCAAGGCGACGGTGACACTCGAGGACGGGACGACGCTGGTTGCCGACCTCTACATCCCCGCGACCGGCACGAGACCAAACACCGGGTTCGTACACGAATCGCTCCTAGCGGCAGATGGCCGTGTCGACACCAACGCCTCGACCTTGCGTGTCGATAAGGCCGGGCCACGCGTCTACGCCGTCGGCGACGTCGCATCGTATGCTCGGCCCGCCGTCCATCTCATCCTCAGCGCCATCCCCGTCCTCTGCGCAAACATCAAGCGCGATTTACTGCTGGCGTCTGGGGCGGAGAAGAGCTCCGTTGGGGAGGACAGAGTGTTCAAGGAGGATACTCGCGAGACGCAGATGGTGCCGATTGGGAAGAGCAAGGGCGTTGGTGCAGCGATGGGGTACCAGCTGCCCAGCTTTATGGTGTGGCTGATCAAGGGGAGGGACTACTGGTTGTGGACGACGGGGGGTCTATGGAGTGGGAAGCAGTGGGCTAAGGAGACGTGATGGGAATCATTTTCAAAGAACTTCCAGGTGGATTGGAGTTAAGGGATGGACGAGTAGGGCCTGGCAATTTCAACGAGGTCAGTGGGCCTGGTAGATGCCATCCAACTTTGTTCTAAATGGGGAACAAGCTCTAAAGCCCGATAGTCGAGCACGAGCATGGTGGCAGTTTGGCGATAGTATACCGAAGCTTGCCAGTATACTGTCCATAATAACCGTAGGATTGAATATGTAATGAATTAAAGCTGTCTAGCTAACTGAATGTAAAACTAAGTCAAGTGGTAAATCTCACTACTACCTAAAAGAAGTAGGCTATAATATAAAAGCATGCGTTTTTTTTTTCCTACACGCCCTGATAGCTTTCTTCTTCCTTCATCATTAACTAATGACATATAATCACTATTATAACTAACTATAGCCTAGCCTAGTCGCAGGAATTCTGATGCGATGCGGGCCGAGTCGAGTAGATGAGGATTGTGGTCGTGAAAGTCGCAAGCAAAGGATAGAACCCGCAAGGTAAAGAGGTCTCTAGTGCGTGTTGGCGAGGCTGGCCAGTAATCTGCAACGCAAAGCTTTGCCTTCGACATTTGGTACGTGCTATATTATATATAGATATAGGGTGACATTACTTGAATTTCATACTTTGAACTTGGTGCTGTCCTCTTGATGAGGAGGTCGCATAAGACTCGCGACAAAAATGACAATGTGACAATCTCTTGCCTCACTAGGTGGTTTCTGCAGTTCTGTCTTACCTATGCCGCGCTAAGTATTCCTACACCTAATTTGTACTAGGATGAACTTACCCTGTCATTTTGCTGACACGATTCCAAAATAGGCAATATCAT
>Ga0123337_10000755_pt1 | contig 49515 bp, 42 predicted proteins | sample frozenSSSSmetaG_FD_89792 | JGI IMG/M metagenome (GOLD analysis project Ga0123337, IMG submission 89792) | Glacier valley bacterial and archeal communities from Borup Fiord, Nunavut, Canada, to study Microbial Dark Matter (Phase II) -... | ecosystem: Environmental > Aquatic > Freshwater > Ice >... | reverse complement strand
CGTTGACGTCCCGGTTAACGGCACCAACAACCAGCTCACCATCGGCAACCTGATCTTTGGAACCGGACTTGATGGCACGGGCACGACGGTATCGACAGGGAACATTGGTATTGGGACGAGTACTCCTGGATCAAACCTCGCCGTACAGGGCACCTTCATGGCAACTGCTACCTCTACATTCCTCGGAGGCTTCTCGATCGCGAACCCTGTCTTCACGGACACGAGAACAGCGGCTTTCCTTGCGGCTTCCTCAACCATCAACTCAGTATTCCTTGGCTTCAATACTCCGGCTACCAGTACCGTATCAGGCTCTCAGGGCAATACGGTGGTTGGAGACGGTGCTATGCGCTTCATGAATGCGAATGCGGCATTCAACAATGCATTCGGCTTCCAGGCCATGGGTGCGAATGTCGCTCTCACCGGTACGTACAATACTGCAAACGGATACCAGGCAGGATTCAACCTAACCTCTGGTACGTACAACGACTTCACTGGATACCAGGCAGGATTCGGCGCGTCCGGCTCCATGTCAGGCTCGTACAACCTCGCGGAAGGACGTGAGGCTGGATACAACCTCACCTCAGGCTCGTACAACACCCTTCAAGGAATGTACGCAGGTCGCAATGTGACGTCAGGCTCGTACAACACGGCGAGCGGGTACTACGCGCTTGGCGGCAATACCCTCACGGGCACCTACAATATCGGTATCGGTGCTAATGCCGGCTACGGTCTCTCTTCTGGCGCAAACAACATCGCCCTCGGCCAGCAGTCCGGGTACAGTCTCGGCAGTGCTCAGTTCAACGTGCTCGCCGGATACCAGTCCGGATACTACGTCACCGGCAGTCAGAACACCTTCCTTGGAAACCAGGCTGGATTCGGCTCATCCGGCAACCTCTCAGGTACTGACAACATTGGTCTTGGATACCGTTCTGGCTACGCTATCACTTCCGGTTCAAACAATACGTTCTTGGGATACCAGGCAGGAGACAATATCACCTCAGGTTCGCGCAACATCGTTATCGGATACGACATCGATGCGCCGGTTGCAACAACCAACAACCAGCTTTCCATCGGCAACCTGATCTTCGGAACCGGACTTGATGGCACGGGCACGACGGTATCGACAGGGAACATTGGTATTGGTACGAGTACTCCTGGAAATAAACTCGTAGTAGGAGCATATAGTGGAGGAAGTAACGGTCTCGTAGTTGATGGTTCGAATACTACAAATCCATTAGTTGGTTTCAGTGTTGATTCCGTAAGACAGTTCTCCTTTGGAGTGGAAGTGTCAGCAGCTAATAGGTTTAATTTCAAGACGGGAAACTTCTCAGGTGGTACGTCTCGTATGACTATTGAAACGGGAGGAAATGTTGGTATCGGCACAAGTACACCGTCTAGTCGCTTTGCGGTCACACAGTCTTCAAACACGGCACCGGGAGGCTTCTGGATTGCAGAGACCGGCAACACCGACTTCCGCTCCCTCTACATGGATACCTCAGGCGTCCTCAGCTTCTTCGGAGGAGACACCGCAGGAACCCTTAACACGGCAACGCTCCAGGCGAACGGTCAGTTCACCAACGCCTCAGACCGCGCATACAAAGAGAACATCACGGATATCGCATACGGACTCGATGACATCCGCCAGATGCAGCCACGCAGCTTCACCTATAAGGGTACGAACAGTCTTGGTCTCGGCTTCATCGCACAGGAACTCAAGCAGATCATCCCTGAGGTGGTATACGGTACCGAAGGCCGTATGAGCGTTGACTACGCGTCACTTTCAGCTCTTGCTCTTAAGGGAGTACAGGAACTTGATGCGCGTACGCTTTCTTTGGCACCAGCTGCTCTTAATCAAGAAGCTAATGCGCTCGCGGTATCCGCAGATGCGTCTATCGCAGGAACGCTTACGGTTAACGGTACCGGCTCATTTGCAGGAACGCTCTCTGCTGAGACTATCGCGGCAAGTGGCTCAATTACCGCAAACGCATTCCGCACTACTGCGCTTGAGACCTTGCCTCAAGAAGTACTTGTTGAAGGAAAGGCTGATCTCTACCGCATGGCATCCTACGCGCTTCGCTCACTCGAGGAGCAGGTTATACGTACCGATCTTGTTATGGAGCGTCTTGATTCAATCGAGACACGCATGGCACAGCTCGAGGCGGCAAGCATCACAACGCTACCAACCTTTGATGCAACACCATTCATGGCAATTCTTGAGAAGTTCGACATCCGCGAGGGTATGCTTGCGACGGTTGATCTCATCGCTGAGCGCCTCACCGTTGGTTCTAAGGAGAAGCCAACAGGCATTACCTTCTACGACGAAGTGACCGGGGAGCCATACTGCCTCGCCATCCGAAACGGTGCCCAGGTCATCCGCGAAGGGGAGTGCGAGGTGGTTGATCTCACGGTGCCACAGCCTGAACCGACACCTGCACCTACACCTGCACCTACTCCGACACCTGTTGTAGAGGAGACCCCAGATACCGATCAACCTACGACAGAGTCAACTCCTGAAACACTGGATCCTATTCCCGGATTTGAGCCAGTATTCCCAGGATCAGAAGCACCTGAACCAACTCCAGAGCCTGAACCTGTTGTGGCTACGGAATCAGCACTTACTCCGACTCCGTAAGGAGGGTAATAGGAATACCTAAGAAGGGTTTGAAATCACTGCTTCGAACGATGAGGTGGTTAGTACTGCCATCGCTATAGCAACTAAAGAGCTTCCAATTGAATCTCTTGCGGCTTGGCTTGAATCAAAAAGCCGTATGGTGTGAGGTGCTACACTATTCCTATATAGGTAGCGCAACATAATCATGGCAACGAGAGTAGCAATTAATGGGTTTGGCAGAATTGGACGAGCCTTTGTGCGACAGATTTGGGATAACCCGGAGGTAGAGCTTGTTGCGATTAATGATCTTGGATCAGCGGAGAATCTCGCATATCTCCTCAAGTACGACACCGTATATGGCCGTGCACCGTTTTCAATAGAAGCAAAGGAGGGAATGCTTTCTATTAACGGAAAGGATATTCAAGTGCTTTCAGAGAAGGATCCTGCACTCTTGCCATGGAAAGATATTGGCGTCGATGTCGTGGTAGAAGCAACAGGCTTCTTCACTAACTATGAGAAGGCGAATGCACATGTAATAGCAGGCGCAAAGCATGTTGTTATAACAGGCCCGGTAAAGGAAGAGAGTCCTCTTGGTGCTACGGTGCTTATGGGACTTGATGAATCAAAGCTTGGTACATGCCCGATAACAAGTAACGCATCATGTACCACAAACTCAGCATCACCCGTCATTGCGATTCTTGACGAGGCTATTGGTATCGAGAAGGCAGTGCTTTCAACAACGCATGCGTATACTGCATCGCAGTCTATTGTTGACGGCCCGTCAAAGGGTGATCGAAAAGAAGGAAGGGCAGCAGCACAAAACATCATTCCTACCTCAACAGGGGCGGCCATTGCGGTGACCAAGGCGTACCCGTCTCTCGTGGGTAAGTTTGATGGAATCTCTCTTCGTGTACCGGTACCGGCTGGGTCTATTGCCGACATTACCTTCATCGCAAAGCGCCACACCACCGTTGAGGAGGTGAACGACCTTCTCCGGAAGGCAGCAGGGAACGCTCGGTGGGCGGGTATCTTCTCTACCTCGGATGAAGAGATTGTCTCGTCCGATATTGTCGGACAGCGCTTTGCGTCTATTGCTGATCTTGGTATGACGCGTGTTGTTGATGGCACGTTAGTTAAAGTGCTTGCGTGGTATGACAACGAAGCGGGATACACCGCAACCCTTGTGCAGCATGTGCTCAAAGCTGGCCATGCCTAAAGTCTTTATTGCCGCAGATCATACGGGCTTTCTTCTAAAGAATACGCTTGTTGCGTATGTGCGTGATGCGCTCTCGTATGAGATTGAAGATATGGGTGCACAGACCCTTGAACCCTCAGATGATTATCCCGACTACATCCGACCCTGCGTAGAGAAGTCACTCGCAACGCCTGGTTCTCTCGCTATTGTTATCGGAGGATCGGGACAAGGAGAGGCGATGGTTGCAAACAAGGTGACGGGTGCACGTTGCTCCCTCTATTACGGACAAGCAACGGCCGTAGGGCCTATTGATGCTCAGGGCGCTCCTGCGCTAGACGGATACGATATCGTCCGTCTTGCGCGTGAGCATAATGATGCAAATGTGCTTTCCATTGCGGCACGATTTGTAACGGAAGATGATGCCAAGGAAGCCGTACGTATCTTCCTCGAATCACCCTTCACTGCAGACGAACGGCATGTGCGTCGAATCGCGAAGTTTTAATGTCAGGATCTGTATTGTCAGGAACGTGTAGCGTGCGTCGTATAGTTTTCTCTTTGCATAGAACACCGCAGAGCACTCCCGCATAGGAAGATTTTCATGATCATGAGGACGCCCTTCTTTCCAAAGGCGACTATGCACGTGTAAATGCACATTGTGTATAGCAACAGTCTATACTGCATGATATGGGCATCATCGTACCAGCCATTATTCCAATCTCACGAAAGGATCTTGAAGAGAAGCTTGCTCTTCTGCAGGGACAGTGCGAGGAGGTGCAGATTGATATTGTTGATGGCGAATATGCCTCTCCTGCGAGTTGGCCCTATAGAGAAGACACCGCAGAGCCGTCCCGGATGCTTGCGGAAGGGGAAATGCTTCCGCATGCCGGAGAGTTTGTCTTTGAAATAGATTTAATGAGTAGCAACCCTGAGTCTTCTACCGGAACCTGGATTGGCCTTGGAGCAACAAAGATAACCATACATGCTGAAAGTACGAGATTTCTCTCACGGTTTTTTGAGAACGCTCGAAGTCAGTATGGGCATGATAAAGACTTCTCTACCGACTTACTCTCATTCGGACTCGCTATAGGTACGGAAACGAATATGGCCCTCATTGAGCCATACCTTGATCGGGTGGAGTATGTGCAGTTTATGGGTATTCGTCGTATTGGGGTGCAAGGGCAACCTTTTGAATCAAGTGTTATCCAGCGTATTGCCGCCTTCAAGAAGAAATACCCCCACATACACATCTCTGTTGATGGAGGGGTAACCCGGGAGAATGCGCCGAAGCTTCTGAAGGCAGGAGTGTCGAGACTTGTTGCAGGGTCAGCGATATGGAAAGCACCAGACCCCATACATGCTCTTCGAGAACTCACCGCACTTACCGAAACACACGGTATCTACGAATAACACTCAAGGCTTCGCAAATCAGTGCGTTATACTTTGTGCATGGCACTCACCGAGGAGAACGTACGCATGCTTGAAGAAAAAGCAGAGGCAATACGAGAAACTATTCTCGACATGCTCGTGCAAGCGGGAAGCGGACACACGGCAGGACCGCTCGGTATGGCGGATCTCTTCGCCGCGTTCTATTTTCATATTCTGAAGCACGATCCCAAAAATCCTGATTGGGAAGAACGGGATCGTCTCATACTGTCAAACGGACACACCGTACCTGTGCGGTACTCCGCTATGGCTCACGCAGGATACTTTCCGGTAGAGGAATGCCTTACGCTTCGAAAGTTCGGTTCAAGACTTCAGGGACATCCTGAACGGGATCGATTGCCTGGACTTGAGACCACCTCAGGACCTCTGGGATCAGGACTCTCGCAAGCAGCAGGTATTGCGCTTGGATTACGTATGGACGAAAAGCGCAACCGTACCTACGTCATGATGTCGGACGGTGAGCAGCAGGAAGGAAACATCTGGGAAGCCGTTATGTTCGCCGCGAAGTACAAGCTCGGAAACTTAACGGCGGTCATGGATCGCAACTATATCCAGATTGATGGCATGACCGAAGATGTTATGCCGCTCGATTCCTTAAAGGCAAAATACGAAGCCTTCGGCTGGCATGTGTTCGAGGTCGACGGGCATAACATGGAAGCGTTCATCGACGCGATCGATCATGCGAAAGCTATTCCGGAGAAACCATCATTAATCATTGCGCATACTATCCCTGGCAAAGGCGTGCCTGATATTGAAGGGGACTATCATTGGCACGGAAAGCCGCCCACGAAAGAAGAAGCCGTTATCTTTATGAAAGAACTCCGTTCGGGCGCGGGACGTGTACCACACGAATATGCTTAACAAAGACCTTGCGCTCGTTACGGACATGTTCGCAAAGGATATCGAGCAGAAGCCGACCCGTGACGGGTTCGGGCACGGTACGGTTGAAGCCGGAAGGAATGACCCGAACGTGGTGGTGTTGTGCGCTGACCTTAAGGAGTCTACGCGTGCCGAGTGGTTCGAGAAAGAATTCCCCGATCGCTTCATCGAGGTGGGTGTTGCGGAACAGAACATGGCAACGGTAGCGGCGGGCATGGCCGCGGTCGGCAAGCGGCCCTTCATCGCGTCCTATGCCGCCTTCAGTCCTGGAAGGAACTACGAACAAATCCGCACGACCATTGCGCTCAATGGGCAACCCGTAGTGATATGCGGTATGCATGCCGGCGTATCGGTGGGGCCTGACGGTGCAACGCACCAGATGCTCGAAGACATTGGCATGATGCGCATGCTCCCAGGCATGAACGTGATTGTGCCGGGCGATGCTGAGGAAGCGAGGAAAGCGATTGTTGCTGCGGCTACCGCATCAACACCGAGCTATATACGCTTTGGGCGCACCGCAACGCCGGTGTTCACGACAAAAGACACACCCTTCGTTATAGGAAAAGCACTCACGGTGTGGGAAAGCGAGAAGCCAAAGGTTGCTCTTATGGCAACGGGTGCGCTTACGTATGAAGCGCTCTTAGCCGCACGCGCACTCGCGGTAGACGGTATCGAAGTATCCGTGCTTCATGTACCAAGTGTTAAGCCGCTCGATGAGAGTGCCGTGCTTAGCGCTGCTAAGAAGGCAGGACGCGTCATAACGATCGAGGAGCACCAGGCTGCGGGCGGGTTCGGAAGCGCTGTCGCGGAATATCTTTCACTGGCGTATCCGGTACCGGTCATGCGCGTAGGGGTGCAGGATATGTTCGGCCAGTCCGGAGAGCCTGCAGAGCTTCTCATCCATTACGGACTCTCACAGGCAGGGATCGTCTCTGCGGTACGGAAGCTTCTTTAGTATGAAAGGGAAGACGCTCTCGACCTACGCAGCTGCACTCATTATCACGGTCTTCGGAAGCATCGCGACCCTTCTCATCGTCGATGCGGGTACTACGCTTCCTCCGGAGGACGAATACGCATCGCTTGACCCCTTTGATCTAAATACTGACTTCGGTCATTAAGAAAAACGCTCAGTCTGATGACTGAGCGTTTTTCTTACGGAAGATCCGTAATGCGATATTCAGGAGGTGCGTTAGCAATATACTTCTCAAGCTGCTCTCGGGTGAGAAGGCCTGTTTGCGCACCCACTTCTTGCACCACGGCCATAGAATTGATCGGTCCCCAGAGAAGCGCTTCTTCAAGAGGGAGACCGAGTGAAAGGGCTGCGGTTACGGTTGAAGCAAAGGCGTCACCTGCACCGGTGCGTTCAAAGGGTCCGCGAGAATCAGGATACATAGGTACAAACATCTTTCGGGTTCCGTCATACGCATAGGCTCCTTCACGTCCGTCGGTGATAACGACGATTGAGGGACCTAAGGCGCGCATACTCTCAAGAAGATCTCCGATAGGGGTACCGCTTGAAAGACCAAGAATACGCTCCGCTTCCTCTTTGTTGCAGAAGAAGAGTTCGCTTTGCTCATAGAGCTTCCCGAGCTTTTCCTTCCCGAGCTTCATCTGGAAGGTGCCGGGCTGGAACGCGAGCTTCGTCGTCGGGTGCTGCTCGAGGAATGCCGAGATGGCGAGGTGATAGGGAAGTGAATTCTCTGCAAGAGAAGAGAGATAGATCCATTTCGGGTCTTCTGAAAGCTCAGGCACGGTATAGGTGAAGTTCTCGTGCTTCACGAGAATCGTACGTTCGCTGCCATACCAGAGTACGTAATGATAGTTTGTTGCCTTTCCGGGCTCTGTGACCATGAGCGCAGTGTCGACCTTCTCTTCAGTGAGCTTCGCGAGACACTCAGGGCCATAGCGATCATCTCCGACATACGCGCGCAGGGAAGCAGAAAGGCCGAGGCGTGATGCGCTTACGGCTGCATTTGCGGCGTTCCCGACGGCTACTGCGAGGACGGCATACTCGTAGGGAATCTTGTCGCCAAAGCGCATGCAGAGCTCTTTGGACTCTTTGTTCACTCCTTCTTCAACGTGCGCATCAGTGAGGCGGATAAAAGGCTCGGTAACGATATCGCCGATGGCGAGGAAATCTATAGGCTTCATGGAGGGAGTATACCGTACTCAGATTTCACAATCCCACTCTCTCGCTGAGGATGGGCGGCACTTATCAGCTATACTTATTGGCATGACCGACCTTTCAACTCTTGCCCAGACGCTCCTTGCGCCGGGCAAAGGAATCCTTGCCGCTGACGAGAGTGATGCTTCTGCAGACGAGAAACGCCTGATTCCGTACGGGATTAGTACGGGCCCCCTCATGCGCCAGAAGTTCCGTGATCTCTTCCTCTCGACGCCGGGCATCGAGCAGTACCTCACGGGCGTGATTCTCTACAAAGAAACCCTCATGCAGGATGCGGATAACGGCATGAGCTTCCCGGACCTCCTTGTCTCAAAAGGGATGATTCCTGGCATAAAGGTAGACGAAGGCCTCGAGCCCCTGACGGACGGTTCCAAAGAAACGATAACGAAGGGGCTGCTCGGTCTTCCGGAACGCCTTGCGGAGTACCAGCACGCCAACCACACAGGCTTCACGAAGTGGCGTGCAGCACTCACTATCGAAGACGACACCCTCCCGAGCGCGAGTGCGCTCGTCGAGAACGCAAAGCGCCTCGCGACGTATGCCTGCGAGGTGCAGAAGGCAGGCATGGTCCCGATTCTTGAGCCTGAGATTCTTCTTGAGGGAACCCATAGCAGGCTCAGGTCCCGTGCGGTCCTCGAGCAGACGCTCCACGTATTGTTCGATACGCTGAACGAGCAATGTGCCGATCTCTCAGGAGTGATCCTCAAGACCTCCATGGCACTCTCGGGAAGCAAGAGTGGTCGTACCGACTCTCCGGAGGAAGTCGCAGAAGACACGCTGGGCGCGCTCATGGCGTGCGTACCGAAAGAGCTCGCCGGCATCATCTTCCTTTCCGGAGGGCAGACCCCTGACCAGGCAACGGACAACCTCAAAGCGATCATAACGCTCGCGAAAGAGAAGCAGGCTCCGTGGCCGCTCACCTTCAGCTACGCGCGAGCGCTTCAGGAAGAAGCGCTCGCGATATGGAAAGGGCAGGATGAGAACGTAGGAGAGGCACGTGCGGCATTCATGAGCCGGTTGAAGCTTCTCTCTGAGGCGGTCTCATAACCACCTGTGTATAACCAGCCGTATGCCAGGCAGCGTAGGGTAAGGTCAATGGTATGAATGTTGAATTTGAGGACCCCAGCTACACTGCGTCGAAGAAGACCTTTAAAAAGGGCGTTTCCTTTAGTCAGCTTGTCGTAAGTATGGGACTTGCGAAAGATGAGAAGGGTGCCCAGACGGTACTTGTGGTGATTGCCGTACTCTGCTTCATTGTTGCAGGAGCGCTCTACTTCCTCGCACAGCCACCAGAGGTAGAGACTGAATTTGTTCCTGATATAGCGCTCGCGGTATGAAAAAACTCTCTCGAGGCTTCACGCTCATAGAGCTTATCGTTGTTATTGCGATCATCGCTCTTCTTGCGTCTATTATTCTCGTATCTCTTAGTAACGCGCAGGTGAAGGGTCGCGACTCTAAGCGAGCCTCAGACCTGGCACAGACGGTGCGTGCACTCGAGCTCTATCGATCAAACTACGATACCTATCCAGATCACGGTGGAACGCAGTATGGTGGCTGTACATCATCAAACTGCCTTACCGTGCTTACGGATGAGCTCGTCCCGACCTACCTTAGCTACATCCCTCTTGATCCAAAGGCGGGGAATACACCGACCGGGTATCGGTATTGCCGCCCGGGCGCAGGCTTCCAGGGGTACCAGATCATCGTGCGTCTCGAGAAGAATGCCTCGTACTGCACCCTTCGTACGGGATCTCCCGTAACGGGAGCGGGCGCTGCATGCTGGACCTCGAACGGTATTCCTGACTTCGCATTCTGCAATTAGCACCCCGTTCCTTGCCTCAAAGAGCCTTTTCAGGCATACTCCTTTCACTATGCAGCACCGCTTAACCGTTTCCCCCCGCACTACTGTGGGCAAGAGTTCCGTCGCCCTTAACAAGGAAGGAGCACTTCCAGCCGTTGTATACGGTCCAAAGCAGGAAGCAATTTCAATAACCGTTCCTCTTCCTGAATTTGAAGCGCTTCTCCGTCACGGAGGAGAATCAGCTCTTATCGAGCTTCAGGGGCTTGAGAAGCCTCTTCAGGTTCAGATCCACGCGCTCGATCGCGATCCTGTAACCCACGTTCCTCGTCACGCAGACTTCTATGCAGTTGAAAAGGGTGCAAAGGTAACCATGACCGTACCGCTTTCATTTGTTGGTGACTCTATGGCTATGAAGCTTGGTGCTAACCTTGTGAAGGTACTTCACGAAGTTGAAATTGAGTCAGATCCTTCAAAGCTCCCGTCTGAGATTGAAGTTGATATCTCAGCGCTCGCTGCTTTAGGTGATCAAATCCACGTTTCAGACCTCAAGGCTCCTGCAGGTGTTGAGATTCTTACGTCAGGAGAAGATGTGGTCGCACTCGCACAGGCTGTAGAGGAAGAGTCAGAAGAAGACTCCGCAGCCCCTGATATGGACGCTATTGAGGTAGAGAAGAAGGGTAAGGAGGAGACAGAGGAAGAGGCTGCGTAATCGCACTTCAGTAAAAGAGCCGTCTGCATCTGCGGGCGGCTCTTTTGTATGAGAGGCTTGTACACATGTATGCTTTTGGTCTCATGCAAGGGGGCCTATACTGAAGGGAATCCCACCTCGTACTTTCATGACTCACGTGATATCACTCCTGTCCTCACGCCTCTTTCGGCGAACTGCTCTCGTCTTTGCGTTGGCATTCTTCATGCTCCCGGCCTCTGCATTTGCGGCCGTATGTAACTTCTCGAATTCCAACATCAATTTCAATTACGGTGGTGCCAATTACAACTACTGGGCAGGTTCTGATGTATATAAAGCGTACGGAGAACTCGGTACTGATAACAGTACGAAAAACTGGTCTTCATCCGTTACTGTTACGAACAACGGGGAGTCGAAGTCGTTCAGTGCGTACTGTAGCTACGCAGGAGCTAACAATCCTTGTTACACGCAGGGCAATTCACAAACCGTTGGCGGTGCTACGGTCAATTTCTACTTCGAGGTCCAGAGCTATGTGCATGCTCGCGTTGAATGTGTAGAGCCAGCAGCCCCGCAAAAGCCAACACCCCCAACCGGACTTAGCGCTACATGTAATGCCTCCGGGAATCAGGTAACGCTCGCATGGAATGCAAATTCAGGCGCTGATAACGGATACTATGTGCGTCTCTATTCAGGCGGTGCCTATGACCAAATTACCGACCACTATCGAGCTACTTCGATCACGTATCCCGTGACACCGGGCAGATATTACGATTGGTGGATACATACTGAGCAATCGCCGTCGAATTATAGTGACCCGGCGTATGGGGGATTCACCTGTACCGCACCCGTTCAATATCCAAACCTCATCGGCTATGTGGGAGGAGCGGTTAATGTGACGATCAATCAGGCGGTGACGCTCTATGGTTCTGTGTATAACGGAGACTCAGGCTCTGCAGGTGCCTCGTACGGCATGATCGAAGTGTGTGATGGAAACTGCGCGACCATTCATCAGTATGGTTCGACGTATATAGGAGGCATTGGCTCTGGAGGGCAGGTAGGCGTATCGATGAGTTACACGCCGAACAGTTTGAATCAGCAATACTATCGTGTGTGTGCAGACTGGAACGGGAACGTGACTGAATCAAATGAGGGAGACAACTGTTCGGGTTGGCAATCGCTTACCGTGTCGCCACCAGCAAACCAAACACCTACCGGAAGCTTGGATGCCGTTACCTGTGACGCAGCCGGAGGGTGGGCCTATGACCCTGACGTACCGAATAGTGCCATCGCAGTGCATTTCTATGTCGACGGAGGATATGCAGGACAGATGAGCGCAGGAGAGTATCGCGGAGACTTGGCCGGCTACGGCAACAGATACCATGGATATACCTGGGCGTTCCCCTCACAATTTAAGAACGGGCAGCAGCATTCGGTTACGGCGTATGCAATTGATTCGGCAGGAGGCGCGAACCCTGCTCTCGGCACTCGTTATGTTACGTGTGCGCCTCCGGTGGTAACGCCTAATCCTCCAACAGGACTTAACGCATCCTGTAACGTTTCCGGTACGGAAGCTACTTTGAGCTGGACTCCAACCCCCGGCGCAACCTACTACTATCCACGCGCAGCAGGAGGAGCATGTCCAAGCGGGTGGCAGGCAAATGGTGGCTACTGTATTCCTAACAGCAATTCCATAAACGGCACGAGTATTAGTTTTGGTACAACGCCGGGCACTACCTATTCATGGTGGGTGCATGCCGGCAACAGTGCGGGGTATAGCACGCCGACGGAGTCTAGTTTTACGTGTACAGGACAGCCTGATCTCATTGGCTACGTCGGTAGCGCCATTAACACAACGGTTAACACTGCCGTGACACTGTATGGAAGTATTGGTAATAGTGGTACTGCTGCATCCGGTGCGTCGACCGCTATGATCGAAGTGTGTGATGGAGGTTGTTCAACGATCCATGAGTATCGATCTGCTTCGAATGGTGCTATTGCAGCGAATGGTTCTCAATCGTTCTCAGCTAGCTACACTCCTCAAACAACTGTTCAGCTCTACTACCGCACCTGTGCCGACTGGAACGGGAACGTCACGGAATCGAACGAAAGCAACAACTGCTCCGGCTGGCAGACGCTAAATGCAACCGCTCAGCTTCCTGACGTTATAGGACAAACCGGCAGTGCAGCATCCGTCGTAGTGAATCAAGCAGTGACGCTCACGGGCTCCGTATACAACGCGGGACCTGGTGCCGCAGGCACGTTCCCGAACCTGATCCAGGTATGTAACAGCGGTGTAACGGTCTGTGATACGGTTACGGCAAGTTCTATAGGTTCTCTCGCGGTGAATGCAACGATAGGTGTATCCGGTTCCTACACTCCTTCGACCACCGACCGCGCACTCTATCGCACCTGTGCAAACTTCAATACGAGCTGGCAGAACGTGATGTCAGAAACCAATTACGGCAACAACTGCTCCGCATGGCAGACGTTCACAGTGCAGCCGGCGATACCGCCCGCCCCAACCGGCCTCTCGGCTACCTGTAACGCTGCCGGTACGCAGGCGACACTTTCTTGGAGTGCGAGCTCAGGCGCGACCACTTATAATCCGCGCGTCTACCCGACGAGCCAAGGTGAATGTACAAGTTCAGGATGGACGCTGTGGAGCGGGGACGGAGAAACGTGTATCGCGCCAGGGGATTCTTATGCAGGAACGAGCAAGGTGTTCACTACCATCCCCGGCAAGAACTACGCACTCTGGGTGCATGCGCAGAATGGTACCGGGGTAAGTAACCCAAGCCCGCAGTACGGCTTCACGTGTACAGGACAGTCGGACCTCATAGGCTATGTCGGAGGTGCGATCAACACCACGGTCAATACTGCCGTAACGCTCGCGGGAAGCGTGGGTAATAGCGGGACGGGAACCGCAGGCGCTTCAACCGGCATGATCGAGGTATGTGATAGTGGGTGTTCGACGGTCCATGACTACCGCTCCGCTGCTAACAGCTCTATAGCACCGAGTGGTTCTCAATCCTTCTCTGTTAGCTACACTCCTCAAACAACTGTTCAGCTCTACTACCGCACCTGTGCCGACTGGAACGGGAACGTCACGGAATCGAACGAAAGCAACAACTGCTCCGGCTGGCAGACGCTGAACGCGTCTGCCCAGCTCCCGGATCTCACGGGTCAAGCAGGTAGCGCTGTTTCTGCAACCGTCAACCAAGCAGTGACGCTTTCTGGCTCGGTGTACAACGCAGGTCCTGGAGCGGCAGGCACGTTCCCGAACATCATCCAGGTGTGCAATACCGCGGGCACGGTATGTGAGCCGCTTGCTACCAATACAACTGGCTCCCTTGGTGTTGGCGCCACGTCCGCCGTATCAGCTTCCTACACGCCCTCGAGCACGGATTCTAAATTGTTCAGGACGTGTGCGAACATGAATCAGTCGTATACCAACATCCACTCTGAAACCAACTACGGCAACAACTGTTCTGCCTGGCAGACGCTGAACGCGTCCGCACAGCTCCCTGACCTTATCGGGCAGGTGGGCAGTGCGGCAACGGTAGTGGTGAATCAGGCCGTGACACTTTCAGGCTCGGTCCGAAACGCAGGTCCTGGAGCCGCTGGCACCTTCCCGAACTTCATCCAGGTCTGCAACGCGGCCCTCACGGTGTGTGATACCTCCGTTACGAACGCCATCGGCTCTCTTGCGGCTAATGCGACGGCAGCGGTTTCTACCTCGTACACTCCTTCAAGTACTGACCGTACGCAGTTCAGAACATGTGCCAACATGAACGCGTCTCACGTGAACGTGATATCAGAAACCAACTACGGCAACAACTGTTCTGCCTGGCAGACGCTCTCCGTGCAGCCTGCTGTTCCTCCGCAGCCAACAGGACTCAGTGCAACCTGTAACGCTTCGGGTACCCAAGTGACCATGAGCTGGGCTGCTTCCTCAGGTGCTACCTTCTATTATTTCCGCACGAGTTCCGCTGATAGTACTTGCGCACCTGGCTTCCAAGGGAATCCTTCAAGCCCCGGCTGCTACCCGAATCCTGACAGTGTCACGGGCACTTCCGTCACGTATCCAACCACACCAGGACGCACCTATGATTGGTGGGTGCATGCGGTAAATGGTACCGGATATAGTGCTGCGTCATATGGCGCTATTACATGTGCGGGCCTTCCCGACCTCACCTCCGGATCCATCTCGCCAACAACCGCAACTGCAGGAAACCCCGTCACGTTCTGGGGTCCTGCAACCAACAGCGGGCAAACAACCTCCGGAAGCTTCCCGATGCTCTTCCAGGTATCGCAGAACGGCGCGCTCTTCAACAGCGGCTACATGGCGGCGCTCGCCCCGGCAGCTTCTGCAGCAGGGAACGCAAACTACACCTTCCCGTCAGCAGGGACCTATCAAGTACGCTCGTGTGCGAACTACAACACTGCCTGGACCGCTATCACCACCGAGAGCAATTACGACAACAACTGCGGCCCGTGGACTGATGTGGTTGTGGCTGCGGCGCCTATCCCGACTGTCTCGTGTACTGTCTCACCGTCTTCTATTGAACCGGGACAGAGCGTCACGTATAGCGCGAACCCCGCAGGAGGCGCGACGAGTCCTTATACCTGGAGCGCTTCAGACGGGGCGAACGTTGGGACTTCCGCGACCGTGACGCGCACCTTAACCACGCCCGGCATGTATGGTATGAGCGTGAGAGCATCGGGCTCAGCCATCTCGTACTGCCCGAACGTATCGGTGGTCGCGGCCTACTGCACCAACGCAACGACGAACCTCTCTATCACGGCGACACCGAGCCGCGTGCGCCCTGGCCAGAGCACGACGATCTCATGGAGCGCGACAGGCGTGAACGGCCAGAACGCCTCCTGCTCAGTGTCAGGTCCTGGTGTCTCATGGAGCTCGGCAGTAGATGCGTCTCCTTCATGTAGCGCTTCTGGGTCCGCGAACACCTCAATCACGAACCAAAGCACGTACACCCTTACGTGCGGGGGAGATACGAAGAGCGTTACCGTTAACGTGATACCGAACTTTACGGAGTTTTAGGGGTAAGGGTAGGTGGCCTCCATGCGTCTTCTGATATACTGATACTTCGTTATGAAGCGCACTTTCCTCGTCCTCACCCTACTGGCATTCGTGCTCATTGCTCCCGTAGCACTGCTTGCGCAGGAACTCTCTGGCGAGCAGCGAGCCGAGCTGGAGGCTCAGCTCGCGCAGCTCGAGCGCGAGATGCAGCAGACGCAGTCGACCATCGACGGCTTAGCCTCTGAAGGGGAGTCATTGAAGCGCGATATCGCTATTCTTGATGGGGAGATCAAGAAGGCAAAGCTCCAAGTGCGCACCACCGAGCTCGAGATCAGAGCGCTCTCCGCAGGCATCGTCCTCCATGGACGTACGATCGGCACGCTCTCAGAGAAGATGACGCGTGAACAGCAATCACTCGCACAGATCCTTCGTCGTACGGACGCGATTGACGATGTGTCTCTCGTCGAGGCAGTCCTTTCAAACGGGGACCTCTCAGATGTGTTCGGAGATCTCGACACGTTCGCTTCAATCAAACAGGCCATGCGCACTTCGTTCGAGGAGCTTCGTGATACTCGTCTCGAGACAGAGAAAGAGAAAGCAGGACTCGAAGGGCAGCGCACTGACCAGGAGATCCTCCGTTCCGCTCTCGTGCTCGATCAGCAACAGGTTGAAGCAAAGGAAGATGAGAAGCAGGCACTCCTTGTGCAAACGAAGGGACAGGAAGGTCAGTATCGCCAGCTCAAGTCGGTACAGGAACAGACTGCCGCGCAGATCCGCGCAAAGCTGTTCCCGCTCCGTGATACGGAGGGCATTCAGTTCGGTGACGCCGTCAGGTTTGCACAACAGGCATCGAGCATTACGGGCGTACGTCCTGCGATGATTCTCGCGATTCTTTCGCAAGAATCAGACCTTGGCAAGAATGTGGGTCAATGCCTTATCACGGATCTCTCGACAGGAGACGGAAAGGGAAAGAACACCGGTACGCCGTTCCCGGGCACTATGAAAGTGCCACGCGATACTGTGCCCTTCGAGCGCTTAATGAATGCAGCTGGACGTGATTGGAGAACAACACCAATATCATGTCCGTTACCTGGGGGCTATGGAGGCGCTATGGGACCAACACAGTTTATTCCTTCCACCTGGGAAATGTACGAGGGACGTATAAAGAGTTCACTCGGTGTTGGAGCAGCTGATCCTTGGAATGCGCTTCATGCTATTACCGCAACCGGTCTTTATTTGGCTGATGGAGGCGCGGCAGGGGGAAGCTATATTGCAGAACACACGGCTGCTGCTAAGTATTACGCAGGAGGGAACTGGGCAACCTCAGGACAAGGATACGGAAACAGTGTGATGGCAAAGGCTGCGGCTTTCCAGAAGGATATTGATTTCTTGGGTGCGAATTAGTGCAGGGTATACTCTGGAGAATGCCGCCGCTCCTTAATGAAATACTATGGTTTCTGCCGTGGTGCTGGGGTGTGAACATGGCGTTAAATATACTGGGGTATATTACCTGTCGATATTCCATACGGGATATACCGCTTGATCTTGGTGCGCGAATCTTCGATACCCACCGCCTTCTTGGAAACTCAACCACGTATGCGGGGTTGCTGGTATGCGTTGCGCTCGGTCTTATGGGGGAACTCGCTCTTCCTGGGCATCATTTCTTCGTATTAGCGCTACTTGTCTATGGAGGACACGCACTTGGCAGTTTCATTAAGCGGCGCCTTACCCTTCCAGAAGGGACATATCTCCCGTTTATTGATCACGGAGATTACGTGCTTATTATTATTATTGTTTCTTTACTTACAGGATTTCTTTCATTGCCTGCCGCGGTTCTCGGGTATTTCATCACTATCCTTCTCACGCCGTTTGTTACGTGGATAGGATTCTCAGTAGGGATACGCACTCAAAAGCTCTAAGTCATGTCTCTCGCTCTTCTCATACTCTCAGCTCCCGTGCACGTGCTCACGGTAGGGACGACCCCGGTGCGCTTGTTCCTCTTTATTCTATACGTCGTGGTACTCATGAGCGCTGCGCGGTATATGCCACGCGTACCCGCTCGCGTATCGCACATAGCGTTTAGTTCCATAGTGGTACTGTTTGCACTTGGTCTTTTCATGCAATGTGCGGTGGTGGCTGAACAGCACCTACCTGTGCGCGCGATAGCGGTCTTTTTCGATGAAGGGGAAATCACGAATACGAGCCTTGCGCATAGTCATACGGCTAAAGCTGCTCTCACTGTATTGCTCGAACCCTTTAAAGATCAGATCGTACCGTCAGCGGATACAGGGATTGCGCTGGCGCATTCATTCGGGACAATGGTTCAGATAGTATGTGCTGTTCTCTTTGTGGTCGCTCTCATTACGACTATTCTTTGTGTACCAAATCGGTCGGAAGGGGCGTGGACCTTTGTGCTGTATCTCATTACGTCATTTGTAATCCTCGTTAAGTCTGTAGACGGGGGAATCATAAGCGACGGAGCGGTAATAGCCGTATTCTCGTTCGGCGCACTTCTTATGCTGCCGCAGCGTTTCTTCGTGCGAGCACTTCTCGTTGGGGCGAGTGTAACGCTCGCACTTCTAACGATTCTTTTTGCAACAGGTCTCATGCTTGCTCATGTTGCGCTCGAGAATGCCGCGAATGCAGGAGTACTATTCTTGTTACTTGGGACGCTTGACCGAGTTCGCACGCATCCTTCGCGCCAGGTGTTCTTGATACTTCTCATCGCGGTCTTGGTACTGTGCGGAAAAGCGTATGCAGATATTTCATACAGAATTACCGATCTCTCCGCGACCCTCCGTCAGGACGGAAGCTATCTTGCAACGTATCCTGAAGAATCTCGTCCCGATCTTACCCACTTAGGTTCCATTGGAAGACTCTCGGTCTACGCTACCGATTCCCTCGCAGGTGAGTCGGTAGCGTCCGTGCTCGACATGTACGGGCTACCATACTGGTATCAACCGGTTTCAACGTATGAAGGATCGTGCACATCGCCCGATACGATGTTCAAAGCAACTTTTACGGTGCACGCAAAAAGCGATCGTGCGTTACCGGAACGCGTGGAGGCAGGATCGGGCCTCGCCGTCCTAACGCTTGTGCCACTGAGTGCGGTGTCACCTGAACTGATGGAGTATGCAGGCGAACTCATCATGCATCCATGCATGCCTCGCCGCTGGAATGTTATGCAGGAGATGTTGAAGATGGCGGGTGCCGAGAGGGCGGTAGTGTATGACTTCAGAACCTGGCCGTTGCGTGTGGATAAGTAAAACTCCGAAATCCTCACTATCACGTAGAATTCACGCATGAGCCTCTATTCCTTTTAAAATAGGTTCAGTACCGCTCCCCGTCTCCACGCTTGTATTCAATCAAACCCAGAACACGTATGAATCCGCTTACCGTCCTACGCAACGATCGCATCACCGTTTCTCTCCTCGCGATACTTGTCGTGATAGTGGGAGCGTTCTTTGTGGTCGTGCCTCTTGCGCAGGCACAGTGCGGATTCGAAGGGCAGTATGAGTATGATCAGGGAATCTGCGGTGGTGGTGGTGGAAGTGCTTCTCCGCTCGTTCTTACTATGACCGCCAGTCCGACGTCGATCCAGAGCGGACAATCATCGACGCTTTCATGGCGATGGACTCGGGACGATGTCGAGGTGAGCGACATGAACAGTAGTACATGGAGCTGTACCATGGATAACGGTATTGGGCAGGTTCAAAACGCAGGTAGTCGCTCCGTCTCGCCCTCACAAACGAGTACCTATACTATAAATTGTGTATACGAGACCTATACCGCAAATGGAACAATTTCGACCGACAGGTCCTCGTCAGCGACGGTCTCTGTATCAGCCGCAAAGCCAACACCTCCGACCGGGCTTAGTGCCACTTGTAATGCAGCTGGTAATCAGGTAACTCTTCGTTGGAATGCGAATGTTGGTGCTGATAACGGGTACTATGTGCGTCTCTATTCGGGCGGCGCCTATGACCAAATTACCGACCACTATCAAGGAACCTCGATCACGTATCCAGTAACGCCTGGCAGGTATTACGACTGGTGGATACATACCGAGCAATCACCGTCGAATTATAGTGACCCGGCGTATGGGGGATTCACCTGTCAGGCTCCTGTGGAATATCCGGACCTCATCGGCCAGGTGGGCGGTCCCGTGAACGCAACCGTTAACCAGGCAGTCACGCTCTATGGATCGGTATACAATGCGGGTCCCGGTGCTGCAGGCGCTTCAACCGGCATGATGGATGTCTGGGACACCAATGGCAATACCTATACGCGTGGTACTCCGGCCGTGGGCGCGCTTTCGGCGAACGGTTCTCAGCAGATATCTATCAGCTATACCCCCACCTCGCTGACCCAGCTCTACTACCGCACCTGCGCGGACTGGAACGGGAACGTTACCGAGTCGAACGAAGGCAACAACTGTTCCGGATGGCAGGCGTTGAACGTGTCTCCTCCGGCAAACCAGGCACCAACCGGAAGCCTCGATGTGCTTTCTTGCGACTCGGCCGGCGGATGGGCGTATGACCCTGACGTCCCGAACAGTGCCATCGCTGTGCACTTTTATGTCGATGGGGGATATGCAGGACAAATGAGTGCAGGAGAGTATCGCGGTGACTTGGCCGGCTACGGCAACAGATACCATGGATATACCTGGGCGTTCCCTTCGCAGTTTAAGAACAACGTACAGCACTCGGTGACGGCCTACGCGATTGACTCTGCGGGCGGCGCGAACCCTGCTCTCGGTACCCGTTACGTCACGTGCGCGCCACCGGTGGTGACGCCGAATCCGCCGACCGGACTCAATGCCTCCTGCAATGCGGCGGGAACTGAAGCGACACTGAGCTGGACTCCGACCCCGGGCGCAACCTACTATTATCCACGCGCAGCCGGAGGAGTATGCCCAAGCGGGTGGCAGGCTAACGGAGGGTACTGCATTCCGAACAGCAACTCCATAGGAGGGACGAGCATCGCGTTCGGTACGACACCTGGCACCTCGTATTCATGGTGGGTGCATGCAGGCAATAGTGCTGGGTATAGTTCTCAGACGGAATCAAGCTTTAGTTGTGCGGCACCTGCGCTCCAGCCTCCTGCAAGCGTCTCGGGTCAGTGTGATGCGAGCGGTACGACGAGTACTGTGAGCTGGACTCCGGTATCGGGCGCAACCTACTATTATCTCCGTCTCTACTCGCCGAACGTCTGTCCGTCAGGATGGGTGCGCGCAGGCTGGGATGCGAACCTTTGCTACCCGAGCGGCGACTACTACACCGGCACGAGTGTCTCCTTCAATTCGAATCCGGGCCAGGGCTATACGATGTACGTGCACTCGGCGAATCAGTATGGATATAGTGCAGCGAATAACTACGCATCCTATACATGTCCGGTACCGCCTCCTCCTCCACCGGACCTCGTTGGGTACGTAGGTGGTGCAGTTAACTCGACCGTGAATCAAGCGGTGACGCTCTATGGTTCCGCATACAATGCGGGTGCGGGCCCTGCGAGTACGTTCCCGACGATCTTCCAGGTGTGTGATGGAAACTGCGCTACGTATAATGAAGCGGTTAATGCGGGTTCCGGAGCACTGGGAAGCGGTGCGTCTCAAAATGTTTCTGCAAGTTATACGCCTACTCGCGTTACTCAGCTCTACTACCGTACGTGCGCGAACATGAATACGAGCTGGGCGAACGTTGTTACTGAGACGAATTATGCCAACAATTGTTCCGGATGGCAGACCTTTAACGTTGCTGCAGCACCAGTACCTGCAGACCTTACGCCAGGTCAGGCTCCAACGGTTACGGCCACATTCGGGAATGCAGTAACAGTCTCGGGAACGGTCTATAACGCAGGAGGTAGCACGGGCTCGGGCTTCTCAAACATCTTTGTTACGAATCTTAACAGTCAAGGTAATGCATGGAATACAGTCGTTGCAGGGTCTCCCTCGTCTCCGACACTGAATCAGAACGGCTCTGCCTCCTTCAGTACGACGTTCCCTGCGAATACCTTCTCTGCACCTGGAGATTATTACTACGCATACTGTGTCGACTACAACACGGGCTGGGTAGGGAGCATCACTGAGTCGAACGAGAACAATAACTGTGTGACAGGCACCATCTCTATTAGTTCAGCAGCAATGCCTGATCTCACCTCAGGTTCAGTGAGTCCTACGTCAGCTACTGCAGGAACCCCCGTCACGTTCTGGGGTCCAGCAACGAACAGCGGGAATGCGACGTCTGGAAGTTTCCCGATGCTGTTCCAGGTATCGCAGAACGGAGCACTCTTCAATAGCGGTTACATGGCCGCACTCGCCCCGGCAGCTTCTGCGGCAGGGAATGCGAACTACACCTTCTCTTCGGCAGGCACCTATCAGGTTCGTTCCTGTGCAAACTACAACACCAGCTGGACTGCTATCACCACCGAGAGCGATTACAACAACAACTGCGGCCCATGGACCACTGTTACTGTCGCGGCTGCGGCGGTGCCAACTGTTTCGTGCTCTGTATCTCCGACTGCAATTGAACCGGGTCAGAGCGTTACCTATAGTGCGAATCCTGGAGGAGGTGCGTCAGGACCGTACTCATGGAATGCATCTGATGGCGCGAGCGTTGGTTCTGGATCGAGCGTCACGCGTACTCTCACTACTCCCGGCATGTATGGTATGAGTGTGAGCGCACCGGGCACCTCTATCTCATATTGTCCTAATGTGTCCGTTAATGCAGCGTGGTGTACGAACGCATCCACGAACCTCTCCATCACCGCTACTCCAACACGCGTAAAGTCGGGCCAATCTGCATCCATCATGTGGAGTGCGACCGGAGTGAACGGCCAGAATGCGTCTTGCTCGGTATCGGGACCAGGAGTGTCATGGAACTCAGCTGTCGATGCGTCTCCTTCGTGTAGTGTCTCAGGCTCCGCGACAGCGACCATCACGACGCAAAGCACCTACACGCTCAATTGTGGCGGACAAACCAAGAGTGTAACGGTAAACGTGATACCGAACTTCACGGAGTTTTAGATCCAAGAAGCAAGCAACTGCCTCAAAGAAGGCGGTTGCTTGCTTTTAGGAGCTCTGGTATAGTTTCGAGGCAATGAAGAAAGACATCCACCCAGCAGATTACCGACAGGTCCTCTTTGAGGACATGTCTTCTGGTGCCCAGTTCCTCGTTGGATCTAGTATCCGTACGAACGAAACAGGTACTTACGAAGGCAAGGAGTACCCAAAGTACGTAATCGAGATTTCAAGTGCATCTCACCCGTTCTATACCGGTGAGGATCGTACTCTTGATAAGACCGGTCGCGTTGAGCGCTTCAAGCAGCGCGTTGCAGCAGCTAAGGCTAAGTAACGACACTCAACGAAAAGAGGGGGACACACCGTGTCTCCCTCTTTTCGTTACTTTCTTTGCTACCATACCCTTATGATCGAGTACTCATCTGAATTCAAGCAGAATCACCAGACCGCATATCTAGCGGAGGAGTTCGAGCGTCTCGAAAAAGAGAAGGTGGAAGGTGCTGAGGCAGCAGGAGAGGATGCGGTGCTTCTCGAAATGCTCGCAGAAGATATGGAACGTATCGAAGCGAGACAGAAAGAAATCCTCACTGAGATAGAACGTATCCTCGACAAGGACAAGGAAGAAGCCTCAAAGCCTAAGGCTATCGTTCTGGAGTTTCGTGCGGGAGCAGGAGGAGACGAGGCCAATCTCTTTGCACAGGAACTCAAGGACATGTATCTGAAATACGCTGACGGGAAGCGGTGGCGTCTTCGTGTTATCGACGAGTTAACGCTTGAGATCGATGGGGTCGCAGCGTATGACGCTCTTCGCTATGAGACAGGAGTGCATCGCGTGCAGCGCGTTCCTATAACAGAGAAGTCAGGACGTATTCATACTTCAACAGCATCCGTTGCAGCGCTTCCTATCCGCGCGAAACCAAAGTTCGTAGTCGATATGTCAGATATCGATATGGAGTTCTCACGCTCAGGAGGAGCAGGAGGTCAGAACGTGAACAAGGTTGAAAGTGCCGTGCGCCTTATCCATAGACCGACTGGTATTGATGTACGCTCCACGAGCGAACGCTCTCAGCTTAATAACCGTCTCAAGGCTCTTGAGATCCTTTCTGCAAAGCTTGAGGCTCTTCACGATGAGGAAGAGGCTAAGAAGCATGCTGACCTCAGATCAGGCCAGATTGGCACCGGAGACCGATCTGAGAAGATCAGAACCTATAATTTCCTTCAGGATAGGGTTACGGACCATCGTTTGAAGGAGAGTTGGCACAATCTCCCCAAGATTCTTCTCGGGAATATCGACCCTATAATTGAGGCGCTCCAGGCGGCTGCTCTAGCGGGTGGGGTGGGCCCTGCCGAGGACGATGAGTAATCATATTCGTGTCACTCTTCCGCGATATGCTCTCAGTGGAGCTGCGGCAACTATAGTAAATATTGGTCTATTTTGGCTACTTATTACTCTTGGGTTTTGGTATATAGCAGCAAGCATTACGGCGTTTATGGCTCGCTCGATAGTGAAATACGTCCTTTTGCGACAGTGGGTTTTTAAAGAAGAGGGTACGGTACATCAGCCCATACTTTCCTATATAGGTATAGAAAGTGCGGGTCTTATTCTTGGGACGTTATGCATTGCTCTGCTCGTGGAAATGGGCAATTTACCAGAGCTTCAGGCCCTCATAGTAACCATGGTTGGTTTATATGGAGGTATGTTCCTGGTATCTCGGTCCGTCTTCACGGAGGAGAAGCGAGGTGTCGAGTGATTTGATGCCCAGAATAAGCTGTGCTATCCTACCAACATCATGACTGAAGTAACACAGACCGCCTCCCAGAGCGGCCCAGGCGTCGAGCGTCTTTTTGGCGCTGGCGCTCATTTCGCCCAGGTAAAGAGCCGTCGTCACCCAACAATGCGCCCCTTCGTTCTAGGCGCTAAAAGCAATGTAGAGATCTTCGATCTTAAGAAGACGGATGAGCAGCTTGCGAAGGCAAAGGACGTAATGAGCGCTCTTGCTCGTGACGGAAAGATTGTCCTTATCGTAGGAGGAAAGCGCGAGGCATCTGATGGTGTTAAGGCAGCAGGAAAGCGCCTTGGTGTTCCGTACATCGCTGGTCGCTGGCTCGGAGGTACACTCTCTAACTTCACGGAGATCAAGAAGCGTATTGATCGCCTTGCTGACCTTCTAGGAAAGCGCGAGACGGGAGAACTTGCAAAGCTCTACACAAAGCTCGAGCGCGTTAAGATCGATCGTGAGATTGATAAGCTCACGCTCCGTCTTTCAGGCGCGACAAGCCTTACTCGCCGTCCTGACGTTATGATTATCGTTGATACTCGTCATGAGGCACACGCATCTCGTGAGGCACGATCACTTGGTATTCCTGTTATCGGTATCATGAGTTCAGACTGTGATATCAAGGATGCAGCATACCCAATCGTGGTGAACGATGCATCTCGTGATGTCATCACTCTCGTGCTCAACGAGCTCGCTACCGCATACGAAGCTGGCCTCAAGGGCTAACCCGTCACAGGAGTATTCCTGTACTTCATTTATATATACCTAAGCGCAATACCTGATCCTTATGGCAATCTCTCTCGACACCGTTAAGATACTCCGCGACAAGACGGGTGTTTCAATCATGCAGTGCCAGAAAGCACTTGAAGAAGCAGAGGGAGATATGGATAAGGCTGAGGTTATCCTTAAGAAGCGTTCAGGCGCTGCTGCAGATAAGAAGGCAGATCGCGAACTCGCAGCAGGTGCTATTGGAAGCTACGTCCACGACGGTGTCGTGGGTGCTATGGTGCTTCTCTCATCTGAGACTGATTTCGTATCAAAGAACGAAGAGTTTGTTGATCTTGCTCGCGCACTCGCGATGCATGTCGCTGCATCTAATCCTTCCGTTCTCTCAAGCGAAGAAATCGATGAGGCGGCGAAGACTGCCGCTATGTCTATCTTCAAGGAAGAAGTTAAGGACAAACCCGCAGAGATGCAGGAGAAGATCCTCGAGGGAAAGATGGCGTCATACTTCAAGGATCAGGTACTCCTCAATCAGTCGTACATCCGTGACGACTCGAAGACCATCCAGGATCTTCTTAACGAAGCCTCACAGAAGTTTGGTGAGCGCGTAGAAATCTCAAAGTTCGCACGCTTCTCAGCTCGCTAACACTGAAGGTCAGGGAACTCCCTGACCTTCCTCAATTTCCATGTTGTATCTGATTCTCATTGCATCTTCACTCATCCTTCTTGGAGGATTTCTTGTGCTCGTGGGGTTTGAGCGAAAGCGAGGACTCCGTGTCGCGGGGGTCTTGCGTAACAAGCTTGATAAGAAGATCGGGAGAGCGGTATTCATCGCAAAGCACGTTGATTGGGGAGCGTTCATAAAGCATCTCGTAGGTACCCTTACAGAGCGTGTACTTCACGACGTCGCGCATGTCGTATTGCAGCTCGTACGCACTACAGAACGCGTTCTTACACGTACTGTGAAGAGTCTTCGCGAGAGACGGGGTATGAGCGTTTCTGAGGAGAGTGGAGAAGAGAAAGCAAACCCGCTTCAGATAGGTTTCTTGAAGGTACGTACCGCCCTCAGGAATGCCCGTACGGCGAGCAGGAAACCTGCCCGTCCCCCGCGTCCTCCCGAGCAGGTATAGTTCCAGGGACTTGCGAATACCCCTAGTAAACCCGTATACTCTCCAGGTAGTAAAGGCCGCCTTAGCTCAGTTGGTAGAGCAACACTTTTGTAAAGTGAAGGTCCCCAGTTCGAGCCTGGGAGGCGGCTCCAAAGAGAAAAGGCCCGGCACTTGTGCCGGGCCTTTTCTCGTATCTGCTTACTTCTTCTTAGTAGCGGTTGTTGTGGCTGTCGTTGTCGCGTAGAGCTCCTTAGGGAAGAGGGCTTGGAATGATTCGACGTCGGTGAAGCCATAGGAACGTTCACCTTCAATCACGAACGCAGGGAAGCGCTCCTCAACCTTCTCAACGGCAATAAGGGTCTTTAGGGCGCCAAGATCGAGGTTGTAATCAAAGGAGTACACACGAAGCTGTGGGTACGTCTGACGGAGGTACGAGAGCGCATAACTCGCACGATCACAGCTCTCGCAGGCTCCTGCTTCGTTAGAATAGAAGTAGAGGGCGGTCACGGGTTCAATGTCACAGGTGTCTGCAATGCGCTGTGCGAGAATGTAGTCACGAATCTGTAGAAGGGTGTACTGCTTCTTAAGGCGGAGTACCTCCGGGTTATCACTTCCAAGACGAGACTCTGCAACGCCGAGACGATCCCCAAGAGAGGATACTTCGCTCGTAAGATCAGTACCAACCGTGAGGTCTGCACACGGCGCATTCTCAAGAAGCGCAAACTGCGTCTCTACGGAAAGGGTGTCGGTTGCAAGCTGGCTCTGAATAGCATCGAGCTCAGCAATACGCTGGCGATCGAGCTGATTGATAGCGGCAACGATGGTGCCGATGATAGCAACGGTTATAGCGAGAGCGAGAAGAGCGTTACGAGTTCCAAGAGACATAGATTTTAATTACGAATTAACGCCATGCGCGGCGCTTGCCAGTAAGCACATCATACATGGAGCGCATGAGCCAGAATGGCGCGATGAACGCATAGATGAAGGTGTAGGCAATAATACCAAGAATGACTTTAGCGGGAGTGTTTGAGACATTGCGACCAATAAGAACCAGGGTTACGGAAAGGATACCAACGACCATGCTTGTGAGAACAAGGAACGTAACGGGTACATAGAACCACTCAAAGTTGAATCTTGGGAGAAGTGTATAAGAAAGGGGAATACCAATCGTGAGATCGTAGGTTCGTACAAGATTAACCACGAGAGAGATGATCGCTACGAGGAACAGAAAGGCACCACCTACAATCGCCACAAAGCCCAAGGGAAGCACCATAAGGCCAAGGATGCCGTACTTAGGGTTACCAACGAGATCACGGTAATCAGTCATCACGTTCCTTAGGAAGCCTGTCGTCCAGCGCGTACGCTGCTTAATAAGCTTCGGTACAGAGCGCGGTACTTTCGTGTATACGCGAGAACGTGGCGCGTTTTCGATCTCATACCCTGCGCGTTGAATACGAAGCGCCATCTCCATGTCCTCGGCCTGGTGCGCGTGACGGAATCCTCCGAGCTCTTCGATGACGGAACGACGATAGAAGGAGAAGGGCCCCGGGGTCACGTAAATCCCGTTTACGGCGGAGAGTGCATGGCGTGCGGCAATGCCAATGATGTACTCAGCATTCTGCATCTGCTCTAGAAGATTCTTGGGCTGGAACACGGACATGGCGGGCGTTGCTGCTGCAACTTCTGGCTTATCGAAACAAGGAACCATTTCTCGTAGAGCATCAGGAGCAACAAAGGAGTCTGCATCAAGACACCCAACGAACTCTGCATCCTTCGCAATCTCGATACCCATATTAATCGCGGTGTGCTTTCCGCCGTTCTCCTTGTGTACGACGGTGATCTGAGGATTCGCGAGGTATGAGTCCATAACCGTCTTGGTGTTGTCCGTCGACCCGTCATTTATCAAGATGATCTGGAGCTTATCCTTCGGATAGTCCATGGCAAGGAGCGATCGGACAGTGCCGTCGATAGTGTCCTGCTCGTTCCAGCAGGGAACGATAATAGCCACCTTCGGGGTGCTTCCTCCGGCTAGACGAAGCCTGCGTTCCTTGGCGGGTCCTGACAGAAAGGTCAGGAGCATAAACACCTCGAAATAGAGACCTAAGAATAAGAACGGATACGCTAGTATCTCGAGTGACATAAGAGTGACAGTTCAGTAAAGTATAGCAAATACGCCTGTTTTTTCTAGGTTCTCGCGTGTATACTCCTTCATATATGGCAGCAGGCAGGCTACATCCTATCTCAAGCGCGATACGCGATATTGCTGCTTCCTTTGGAAGAATGGGGTTCTCTGTGGCATACGGTCCTGAGCTCGAAGAAGAGCATTACAACTTCAACGTACTTAACATTCCCGCAGACCACCCAGCGCGCGACATGCAGGACACGTTCTGGACGAAGGAAGAGCCTAGGCGCGTACCGCGCACGCAGACAAGCCCTGTGCAGGTTCGCTTCATGGAAGCCCAGATGGAAGCGGGTATCCTTCCGCCGTACCGCATCATCGTGCCAGGGAAAGTGTTCCGTAACGAAGCGACGGATGCGACACACGAAGCACAGTTCTACCAGAACGAAGGACTTGTCGTCGGCGAGGGTATTACGCTTGCGCATCTGAAGGGAACGCTCGAGCAGTTCTTCAAGGACTATCTCGCTGAAGATGCGAAGGTCCGTTTCCGCCCGAGCTTCTTTCCGTTCACGGAGCCTTCTGTCGAAGTAGACGTGTGGTTCGAGGCCCCTGGCAAAGAAGGGCGATGGCTTGAAGTCATGGGTGCTGGGATGGTGCATCCTTCGGTCCTAAAGAACGCAGGACTCGATCCAGAGGTATACCAGGGATTTGCGTTTGGAGGCGGTATCGAGCGGCTTATCATGGTGAAGCATGCCGTTCAGGATATCCGCGGGTTCCATGGAGGCGATATCCGTTTCGTATACGGGTTCGATCAGACCGTCCAATAAGCTATGAAAGTCTCCCTCGCATGGCTCCAGTCTTATTTTGAACAACCGCTGCCGAATGCGGAGGCGCTTTCTAATAGCCTTACCTTCCATGTCGCAGAGATCGAAGAAGTTGCAGGAGACATGCTCGATGTGAATGTACTGCCGGACCGTGCGGCATATATGATGAGTCACCGTGGAGTTGCGAAGGAGGTGTCAGCGATAACGAACATTCCACTTACGCGGGATCCTCTTAAAGAAGCACTTCCTGAATATCCTTCAGTAAATCGTCTCGCCGTTCAGCTCGACGAAGAAGGAAAGACGGCACGGTATATCGGAGCACTCCTTACAGGCGTTACGGTAGGGCCATCTCCGCAGTGGCTTAAGAGCGCACTTGAATCAGTAGGACAGCGCTCGATCAATAACGTGGTAGATGCGACGAACTACGTCATGCTCGATGTAGGGCAACCGCTCCATGCGTTTGATGCGAAGAAGCTTGTGTCTCGAGAGGGTAACTACGCTATTACGGTTCGGGGAGCAGAGGAGGACGAATTCGCCACAACCCTTACGGGCGAGGACTACAAGCTTCCGAAAGGAACGCTCGTCATAACCGATGGAAACGACACCGCAGGAACTATTCTCGGTATCGCAGGCGTGAAGGGAGGTCTCCATGCAAAAGTTGATGAGTCTACAACTGACCTCATTCTCGAGGCGGCGAACTTTGACGGTCCTTCGGTGCGTAAAGCCGCACAATCACTTAAGCTTTTTACGGATGCGTCAGCGCGTTTCCAAAACAAGCCTTCTCCCGTTCTCACAAGCTACGGTATGCGTGACTTGATTGCGCTTATTCAGAAGGTTGCGGGCGGAACAGTTGTAGATGTAACGGATGTATTCCCTAAGCCAGAAGAGTCACATACGGTTTCCGTATCTGCTGCACGTATCAATGGCATACTCGGATCTTCTTTTATCTCGGAAGAAATACGAGGAGTATTTGATCGTCTTGGATTTTCATATACAGAAGTTGAAGACACGTTCATCGTGCTTGTACCATTTGAACGACGTGATCTTGTTATCGCAGAAGACCTCGTTGAAGAAGTAGGACGTATTCTTGGATACGATCGTATTTCAGGAGAAGCGTTACCTCTTCTTCAGGGTATTCCAAATCAATCGAGATTCCGTGGTATTGAGATGATTCGTGATTTCCTTATTGAACGCGGATTCGCGGAGGTTTCAACCCCGAGCTTTGCTGCAGAAGGAGAGATAGAACTTGAGAATCCGCTTCAATCAGACAAACCATACCTTCGTGCGTCCCTCGTGCCGAACCTCAAAGAAGCACTCACACGCGCTGCTATGATTGCGCCACGTACCCTTGGACCCGATCCTCTCGTTAAGCTCTTTGAAGTGGGAACGGTCTTCACGAAGAATGGAGAGGCAATGATCCTTTCCATGGGAATTGTTGCAGTTGGAGGAAAACCCACAACGGCAGCACTCGCTCTTAAAGAGTATGTCGCAACGCTTGAACAGGAGATTCTTCAGACCCCAGGAGCGGCCAACATGAGCCTTGAAGGTCAGATGGTGGAAGTAAATCTCACTAAGCTTAATCTGGAGAAGCTTGGAGAAGACTATGCACCGATGACCGTGTCGCAGGGAGTGTATCGTCCCTATTCTCTCTACCCGTTCGCGCTCCGTGATATCGCCGTCTGGACTCCTGAGGGAACCGAGGAGAGCGAAGTGGCAAGCGCTATCGCCAAGGATGCCGGAGATTATCTGGTGCGTATCGATCTCTTCGATCGCTTTGAGAAGGAGGATCGTACCTCGTACGCGTTCAGGCTCGTCTTCGAATCTTCCGACCGCACGCTGGCTGATACCGATCTCGATCCTGCTATGGAGCGCATTACAGAAAGTCTTAATGCTAAGGACGGGTGGGACGTACGTTAGCGCTATGGATTATCTCCATATAGACTCGCTCACGATTGGAGCAATCCATGGCCATTACGAGCACGAATGGAGCCGCGAGCAGAGCTTCGACGTGTCCCTAAAGGTGGGATTTAAATCAACCTTGTCAGGGGAAACAGATACGCTTGCGGACACCATTGATTACGACGACCTCAAGAAGATCATTCAGGATACCTTCGCCGGGAAGCGCCGTTTCCTTATCGAAAAGATTGCAGAAGAGATTGCTACAACGATGCTCGAGGACGCACGGGTGCTTGAAGTGACTCTTACGATACGGAAGCTCGAGGCCTGGGAGGACGGGGTACCGGGCGTGACAATCACCCGTAGACGCCCATAAACAGAATCGGGCCGCTCGTACATGCGAGCGGCCCTTAGAACGTAGTCCATCTGTACAGGCGAAGTATCCATGAGACAGCGAACACTGCTGCCCAAAACATAACGCCGTAATCAAATAGCCGAATGAGCAGAACCCTGTTCTTCCGATTGCTGATCGCAGCACAGCTGAGTGCTGCAACACTAATGATACACAGCGCAAGTGATCCTGCGGGGTGCACATAGACTCCTGCGCACTGCACACCAACGAAATAAAGGACCAGCAGCACGCATACGCCAGATACTCTCCATACACTCATGGAATCCTCCTGTCCTGCAATTGCTATAAAACCTTCGTGAAGTGTACGCGCAAATACTACATGATGCTATATGGCAAATAGGGAAAATAGTGGCCTACTTACATATCCATACGGGGTATTCACCTTACAGAATATAGACACCGTTCGTGCTATACTAAGGGGAACATATGGCAAAGGCGGAAGAAGAAAAAGTGAAGAAAGCGGCTGCTCCGGCGGCCGCTAAAGCTGCAAAGTCTAAAGAGTACGACGCATCAAGTATTTCGGTCCTTGAGGGTCTCGAACCGGTCCGCAAGCGACCAGGTATGTACATCGGTACTACCGGTCCCGATGGTCTCCATCACCTTATCTGGGAGATTTTCGATAACTCTCGCGACGAGGCCATGGGTGGTTTCGCAAACGATATCGAGGTAGCACTTCTTCCAGGAGGCTATGTGCGTGTGATTGATAACGGTCGCGGTATTCCTGTAGGTATCCATCCGAAGACAAAAGTCTCTGCGCTCGAGACTATTATGACTACCCTCCATGCGGGAGGTAAATTCGGTGGTGAGGATTCCGGGTACAAAGTGTCAGGCGGTCTCCATGGTGTGGGAGCCTCGGTGGTTAACGCGCTCTCTGAACACACGAAGGTAATCGTGCACAAGGACGGAGCGGTCCACATGCAGGAGTACAAGATCGGTAAGCCAATTGCGAAGGTGAAGCAGATCGGTAAAACCACGCATAACGGAACGATCGTCATGTTCAAGCCTGACGTCACCATCTTCAAGGACGGTATCAACTGGAACTGGGAGAAGATTGTCGCGCACCTCCGTCAGCAGGCATATCTCGTTAAGGGAACGCGTATCACCGTTATTGATGCTCGCGAAGAAACAACCCTTGATGCAGAAGATGCCATTTACCTCCGTACCACTGGCAAGGGTGTTGATGGGCCAAGCATGTCCTTCTACTTTGAGGGAGGTCTCCGCTCACTCATTGGTTTCTATAACAAGCACCAGACACCTGTTCACAAGAACATCTTCTATGTCGACTCCGTCGATAACGAGGTGATGGTTGAAGTAGCGTTCCAGTACGTGGATGATATTTCTCCACGTCTCATGGCGTTCGCAAACAATATCTATAACCCTGAGCAGGGAACACACGTCACAGGATTCAAGACCGCTCTTACGCGAACCCTTAATACTTACGCGCGTGCATCTGGTGTTCTTAAGGAAAGTGAAGAGAACTTCACGGGAGACGACGTACTCGAGGGTATGACTGCCGTGGTCTCTATCAAGATGCCTGAAATTCAGTTTGAAGGTCAAACGAAAGGAAAGCTCGGGTCCGTAGAAGCACAGGGCGCAACCGCAACGGTATTTGGTCAGGCACTCAGTGCCTTCTTCGAAGAGAATCCAGACGACGCTAAGGCAATTGCAAATAAGGTGCTTCTCGCGCTCAAGGCTAGAAAGGCGGCTAAGGCTGCAAAGGACTCGGTTATGCGTAAGGGCGCCCTTGAGGGTATGACCCTTCCAGGTAAGCTTGCTGACTGTCAGAGCAAGAACCCTGAGGATTCTGAGCTCTTTATTGTGGAGGGAGACTCTGCGGGTGGTTCATCCAAGATGGGTCGTGACCGTAGGACTCAGGCCATCCTTCCGCTTCGTGGAAAGATCCTTAATATTGAGCGTGCACGTCTTGATAAGATGCTCGCGTCTGAGCAGATTCGTAACCTCGTGGTTGCTATGGGTACGGCTATCGGAGACATTTTTGATCTCTCAAAGCTTCGGTATCATAAGATCATTATCGCAACGGATGCCGACGTGGACGGTGCCCATATTCGAACTCTTCTCCTTACTCTCCTCTACCGTCACTTCCGTCCCATTATTGATGGTGGGTTTATATACATCGCTCAGCCACCCCTCTACAAGATCAAGCGTGGAAAGGAAGTAATGTATGCGTACTCAGACGAAGAGAAGTTTAGAATTCTTGGAGACGATGCGAATACGGCAGTTGAAGAAGCAGAGGAAGAGCCGGGAACCGATGAAGAGACGGACGGTTCTCCAGAAGAAGAGGTCACTACTAAGAAGGGGGGCAAGGTAACGATCCAGCGTTACAAGGGTCTCGGAGAGATGAACCCTTCTGAGCTCTGGGAGACAACCATGGATCCTAGCAATCGAATCCTCAAGCGCGTGACCGTTGATGATGGAGAGGCGGCAGATCGTATCTTTGATATCCTCATGGGAACAGATGTACCAAGCCGCAAGGCATTCATCCAAAGCAACGCAAAGCTCGCAACCCTCGACGTATAAAAGAAAAACACCCCGCACAATGCGGGGTGTTTTTCGTTCGGGATTATCGCTCGATGTCGATCGAGACGGTGCGCTCGTTGTTGCGCTCGTTCGATTCGTTGACATCGTTACCAGCGTCGACCTCGACTGTGATCGTACGGTCATCGCGGCCGCTCACGCGATCGAACCAGAGAGTGTACTCGATACGCTCCTGAGGACGAAGTTCACGAGTAACCTTATAGTTCTTGCTGATCGACGGACTGGTGTTGATCTTGAAGTCGAAATCGAACTTGCCAGCGACGTTAGTGCCAACGTTAATGATGGTGAACTTCACAGCACCTTTCTCGCCGTCAGGAACCTCGTTTGATGCGCGGAATGAACTCACATCGTTGTTGCGGAGGTAGCCAGTCTGTACATTCTGGATCGTGAGGTCTGAAAGACCAGAGTAGTTTGCTGCAGCTGGTACTTGTACGGGGATCGTGATGGTTGTTGGAGTCCCGGCGATAGGCGTAGTTCCTATTATAGGGGTGGTAGGAGTGTCAGTGCCTGGAGTTGAGGTTGCGACAACAACACCCTCATCCTCGCCAAACGGAATAGTCTCCGTTGGAGGCACCACAACGAGATCAGTATCGCCGTCATCAGAAGGGAATACCTGAGATGAGAGGTATACCGCCGCTGATCCTACGCGTGAGATAGCTGCTGGTACAAAGCGTGCTGCATAGATAGCAAGCGCCATACCGAGAATGATAAGGACGATAAAGCCTACGATAGCGAGGCTATTAACGGCTGCACTGCGGCTTGCGCCTGTGGTTGTCTTGATTGTTGTCGTTTCCATATGCATGATGTTTAACACATAGCTTATTCTTTGTCAACACCTCTCCTTCGCACTTCCAATGCTCTTCAGCATACCTTCAGGTACCTGTAGGTATGCTGAAGAAAGAGATTCAAGGCACAGAGATCCGGTCCTATGTTACTATTGACAAAACACATGTATAGTGTAGTATAGCGAGGTCCAGGTATGACAGCAATAAATCAAACAGTCAAGGCAGTACGAGCGGTTAACCGCGCATACTCTAATAAGTGGAGTTTTCTTGCTGCATTCCTGGCGGTGTTCTTCGTATCGTTTTCAACGCTTGCGACACTCGACCTTCTTCCTGAGGCACCTACGAAGGTGGCTGAGGAAGTAACGGTTTCCTCAAACGCACTAACCGCATCCGTCGCGCTTGCGCAGCCTGAAGACGCACTCCGTGTCGAGATCCCAGCCGTTGGTATCAACGTTGAGATTAAGAACCCTGAGTCAACAAATGTTGCGGTTCTTGATGAGGCGCTTCTGACAGGAGCGGTTCGTTACCCGACGTCTGCGAAACTTGGCGAAGAGGGGAATACGATTCTCTTCGGTCACTCGAGCTACCTTCCTATCGTAAACAATAAGTCCTTCAAGGCCTTTAACGAGATTCAGAACCTGACGGAAGAAGACAAGATCCTGGTGCATGGCGAGACCATGACCTATGTCTATAGCGTTACTCAGGTAGCGCAGGCTGACGCTGAGGATGCGGCTATCCCGCTTACGAAGAGCGGACACACCCTTACGCTCGCTACCTGTGATTCATTCGGGAAGAAGACCAGCCGCTTCATCGTGGTTGCAGAGCTTGTAGAGACCTACCCGCTCGCGAGCTAACGCTCGTTATCGGATAGGTCGCTCGCAAGAGAGACCGCCCGCCGGGTTTGCCCGGAAGGGGAGCCAGCACATTAGAGAAGCCGTCCCATCCCGGGACGGTACATAGGGAGTAAGAAGATGAAGAGAACACTTCTCGCCATCGCCTTCGCTCTGTCGCTGTCCTTCTTCGGAGGGGCGGTCGATGAAGCCAAGGCCATGGAGCCCGCCGGCCATTCGTTCTGCAAGGACGGGGTCGGCACGCAGGATCAGCTCGCCGCAAAGATCGAGCGCTCGCTCGCCGCCGATTCCGGCGGCAATCGGAAGCTCGAGGAATGCTACGCGGCGCCGATCCATTTCCTCCTCGCGTTCCAGCAAGCGGATCCGGAAGCCGGCCTGACCTCGGTCAGCCAGCTGCCGGCCTACGTTCGCAAGCTGGTCGCGACGGAAGTCGATCGGACCACCGAGTACAAGGCGTCGTGCATTCAAGAACGCACGCGCGGCGGCGATGTGGTCAACATGGGGTGCGTTACGCGCACTGTCCGTGAAGGCGAGGTCATCTACAGCAACCCGGACACCGACACTCGCGTCCTCTGGGGCGCCTGCGCCAATCCGGGCTTCGCTGAGACCCTCGACGTCGTGGTCGTTTCGGACTGTGTCCCCGTCGACTTCCCGTCGATGGGTCAGGGCACGGCCATCCGCTTCGGCTACATCGGTGCGCGGCCCCTGCCTGGCAGGTGTCACGCGCTGCAGATCGCCGGCGAAGCTGAGCGTCGCTACGACTATCCGGAAGAATGTCCGGATACCTACCAAAAAACTATCGGCAACCGTCTCGTGACGGTCGTCTGCAGCTGGGAAGGTGCCGAGGCCAACTCGTCACAAATCCTGGGGCAACGCGTCGAGGTCCAAAATGCGTCGGGCAGTTTCTATGCCGACGCGGACGGGACCAACCGCTGGGTGCTGCCGCCGCAGGCTCTTGAGGGCCACCCGACGGTTTGTTGGGAATTCGCGGACGGCACTTCGGTGTCGTTGAGCGTCCATCGCGGCATGCTCGTCAATGGTGTCCTCACCATCACGGAAGAGATGGTTCGGGACGCAATCGCGCAGCAGCAGTGACTATCGTGCGCAGGGGTCAACCGATCCCTGCGCACGCCCTCTTTCTTCTTCTTTCTCTCTTTTTTGTACGCTACGCATGTAGCAGGGGAACCATTTGACAAATATTATCAAGCGTGTTATACAGTGTATATGGAATCAATCAACTCACAGATCGCCTACGTGAAGTCCCGTCCTATCAAGGTCGGCGTTTTCGCCGTAGTTGCAACCCTCTCTATGGGTATGGCGCTCGCATTCGCGACAGGACTGACTTCGCCTGAGAAGATCATGGCTCAGGTCATCGTTCAGCCACCATGTTGTGTTGTAGTCCCTCCACCACCCCCTGTTATCCTGCCACCGGTTGTCGTGGTAGTACCCCCAATCGTCCAGCCACCATGCTGCACCGAGACTCCAACCCCACCGGTTGTTGTTCCTCCAGTCGTAACACCACCAATCGTCCAGCCACCATGCTGCACCGAGACTCCAACCCCACCGGTTGTTGTTCCTCCAGTCGTAACACCACCAATCGTCCAGCCACCTTGCTGCACCGAGACTCCTCCGGTAACACCACCGATCGTTCCACCTGTAACACCACCAATCGTCCAGCCACCATGCTGTGTTGAACCGCCTGTACAGCCACCGGTCCAGCCACCGGTCCAGCCACCAGTTCAGCCACCGGTCCAGCCACCAGTTGTAGATTTCTGTCCAAACCTTCCGGGAGTTCAGGGCGAACTTCCTCCGGGATTCTATGTAGACGAGAACGGGAACTGCGTTGAGCGCCCTCCGCAGGCTGTACTCGAGTGTGTGTTCCTTCGCGGAACGCCAAGCGCAATCAGTCCTGGACAAGCCGTCGTTCTCGAATGGCAGACTCGCAACGCAACCTCTATTTCAATTAATAACGGCGTTGGCGCTGTGTCTCCGGTAGCGGGAGGAACCGTAACGGTATACCCGACACAGAACACGACCTATGTAGCGACGGTGAGCAACGCGAATGGTTCTGTAAACTGTCAGACATCCGTTACGATCTCATCAACACCGCCACCTCCTGCACAGTGTGTATTCCTTAACGGAACACCATCAGTGATCAATCGTGGAGATGCGGTTCGTCTGGAATGGGAGACTCGTAACGCAACCTCGATCTCGATCGATAACGGTATCGGCCAGGTACTTCCTACCGAAGGTGGATTCCGTATCGTGAATCCGACCCAGACTACGACCTATATTGCGACGGTCACCGGCACTAACGGACAGTCTGTAAATTGTCAGACAACTGTTACCGTTACCACTATCGAACAGGGTCCTCAGTGTGTGAGCCTCACGGCAGATCGTCCACGTATTCGTTCTGGTGAATCGGTAACACTCTCATGGGTTATCTCTAACGCAAACGTCATTAATATTAATAACGGCGTTGGCAATCAGAACGGAGAAAGGGGGTCAGTCGTCGTTAATCCAACCTCTAATACCACGTACGTCGGAACCGTCTCTGGTGCCCCTAGCAACGACAACTGTCGTACTGAGGTGGTTATTGATAACGACACCTGTACAAGTAATTGTGGTGGAGGAGGAGGGGGAGGCGGTCGCCGCAGTCCACGCGTCGGTCTCGAATCATTCGTGCCTGGCCTCGAAGAGCCGCTCTCGTTCGTGTACCTCTCTGAGGTCCCATACACCGGTCTTGAGCTTGGTACGTGGGGAACAGTTCTCTACTGGATCATGCTTATCGGATGGAGTCTCGCGCTCGCATACCTCGTACTCTTCAACGCCGTACCGTTCGCCATGGCTCGTGCCAAGAGTTTCGGTGGCAACGTGAAGGAAGCGCTCAACAGTCCTTCTGAGAGTCACGGATATAGTGCGCCCGTTGCGCACTCTGCACCGGCGTCCCATGCATCTGATCATGGTCATACAGCAAGCCATAGCGCTCACGCAGCAGCACCTGCAAAGCCAGTCGGCTACAACGCACATGACGGATTCCGTTCATTCGCAGCCGCTGAAGGCCTTACTATCGATGACATTGTTAAGGGTCTCTCTCGTGAGATTGAACAGAAGCATGAGGTTGCTGCACCTGCGCCAACACATCAGGAAGTACTCCAGGCAGTACATGAGGAGGCTCCTGCATACGTGGCACCTGCACCGGTTGCATACGCACCAAAGGCAGCACCAGCCCTTGCTCCTATGAACTCTGATGTACGTGACTTTATTGCCGCTCTTCTTAACGGAGATCGCGATACCGTCTTCGGTACTATCCGTTCTATGGCTCGTCAGGGACATGATACGGAAGCATTCGTCTCGCACGCAGCTTGCGCTCTTGATGACGCATACCGCGCCTGCATCGACGGCACTACCTGCCATCCTGATATCGCTGAGCTTACGAACGGATGCCATCCTTCATACCTCGAGCGTCTCGTTGCCTCTCTTACTACCGCCGTTGATGGCAGCTACTCAGCTGGTATGACCGGAGTTAAGATGGCCCTTACGCGCGCACTTGGTGTTGTCGCTGGATAATCCAGAAGACACGATCTACAAAAGACCCCGGATATCCGGGGTCTTTTGTTATACAAGGAGATCTCTTTGAAATAGATGTATGAGGCGTACACTGGAGGATAGGTAAGGGGCTGTTCCTTGCTGTATCGAATACCGGAGAGCTACCCATGCGTGTGCCTCAAAGAGTATTTGTATCGCTTGCTACCAGTATCGGGACCGTCCCGGTCTCCATCGTTGGCGTGCTCTCTTTCGCTGCGATCATCGCCTACTACGGCACGTTCGCATAGCGGATCGACCGTCTGAACGCAGAAAGGCGCCGAAGAACTCGGCGCCTTTTTTCATATCTCTTACTTACGCGCGATTCTTGATTTCAGCAGTAATTGCCGTTACAAAATCTTGAAGCGGGGTAGCACCTTCTTGTCCTCGGTCACGACTTTCAACCGATACGGCATTCGCTTCAATCTCTTTGTCTCCCACGATAAGTACGTACGGTAGTTTCTGTTGTTTCGCATTGCGAATTCGTTTGCCGAGAGACTCGGTAGCTTCGTCGAGAGTTACACGAACTCCTGCAGCCTTGAGCTGAGTAAGAACGGTTGTCGCAAAAGCAGACTGAGCATCTGAGACGGGAAGTATACGAACTTGTTCAGGGGCCATCCATGTAGGAAAGGCACCTGCAAAGTGCTCAATCATGACTCCCATAAAGCGCTCAAGAGAGCCTGAGATGGCGCGGTGTATAACCACCGGTCGTTCCTTCTCGCCCTTCTCATTCGTGTACGACAGGTCAAAGCGTTCAGGAAGATTAAAGTCACACTGAATCGTTGCGAGCTGCCATTCGCGGCCAATAGCATCCTTAAACATGAAGTCGAGCTTCGGTCCGTAGAAGGCTGCCTCACCTTCAACGCGCTCGTAGGGAAGTTCGTTTTCCTTAGCTGCGGTCTCGAGTGCTGATTCTGCTTTCTCCCATACATCATCGGAACCAAGATATTGTCCTTCGGGTCCGCGTACGGATAGACGTACCCAATACCCGTCCAGCATACGCATGGTGCCGTAGAACTCTTTGATGATGTTTACGATAGTCGCTACTTCTTCGCCGATCTGTTCCGGGCGGCAAAAAAGGTGTCCATCATCTTGAGTGATGGCGCGTACGCGTGTAAGTCCAGAAAGCTGCCCGGTCTTTTCATCGCGGTATACGGTAGCAGGCTCAAAGTAGCGTACTGGCATCTGGCGATAGGAGAACTGATTGTCCGTGAATATCTGCATGTGGTGCGGGCAATTCATGGGCTTCATAAAAAACTTCTCTTCCTTTCCAGACACACGGAAGAGCTCATCACCAAACTTTGATGCGTGACCTGATGTTTCGTAGAGTTCTTCTTTCGCAAGATGGGGAGTCCAGACGCGATCGTACCCCTTATCCTTATGAAGATCCCAAAGGTACTCCTCAATTTCACGACGGAGAAGTGCACCTTTAGGCTGTAGAAGCGGGAGTCCTGATCCAACGAGTGGCGAAAGGGTAAAGAGCTTTAGCTCAGCACCGAGCTTTCGGTGATCCCGCTTCTTCGCTTCCTCCTGCTGAAGCTGATATGCCTCGAGTTCTTCTTTTGTCTCAAACGCGAGTCCGTAGATACGGGTGAGCATTGGATTCTTCTCGTCGCCACGCCAGTATGCTCCTGCAATACGCTCAAGGATGAACGATCCCTTCTTGAGGTCGTGTGCAGGCTGCTCGGAGTGTCCGCCACGGCAGAGGTCGGTAAATCCGCCTGCTGTGTAGAGGGTTATGGGATCTCCGGCCTCAACAATCCCATCGATAAGCTCAAGTTTGAACGGGTTCCCATTGAAGCGGTCCCTCGCATCATTCTCTGATACTTCTGCTCCGGACATAGTGGTCCAGGCCGGAAGCATTTCCTCCATAGACTGCTGTATCTCAGCAAGATCCGCCTCCTTTACGGGACGCCCTCCAGAAAAATCAAAGTCGTAATAGAAGCCATTATCTACCGCTGGACCAATGGTCGGCTTCGCATGCGGGTAGCGCTCAAGAACGGCTGCAGCGAGTAAGTGGGCGAGGGTGTGACGCTTTTCTTCAAGGGATGCCATATGCCTACGAGAATAGCATATATAAGGAAAACGACGGCTCTGGGAGCCGTCGTTCGTCGTCAGTAGCAAGGGCACGGGTTCGGAGGATTCAAACCAAACTGCTTCCTCATCAGATAACTCATACAGAGTTTTCCCACTTCCGCGCCGGGTAGATTCGGCGAGAGGTGAGAAACAAAAAGCCGAAAATCCTCATAGTTCTCTAGTACTGACGATGCGGTAGAACGTACCTGTTGGCTGTAATGCGGTGCCACAGCCTTCTCCTCGTTTGAGGGACCATTCGTCCCGAAGTGTTATAGCACTGCTCTACATAAAAGAAAACGACGACCCGAAGGCCGTCGTGTCATTGATCAAGAATTCTTGGTGCATTCTTTATGCGCTTTGCGTGCTAAATTATTTGAGCGGGTAGATACGAACGAGCAATGGATGGTGTCTCGCATTGCATCCTAAGAACCATTGCCCGCAGTTCTCTAATAGAGGCATCATCCTTGTCATTTCTTGGCATGATCGGTCTTGCTCACGGTAGTTGTAAGAGCGGGTAACCGAGCATGAAAGCGGTTTAGGTTCGCATCGAGCTCACTGTCCGGGATATGTCGCGGACTCACGGTTGCGAGTAGATGTTGAATGGGCGTCTCTTTGCCCTTATCTTCTTTGATCATCAGGGTCTCCTTCCGGAGACACCCTATCACAGACGCTTTACATTCTCTACGGAAAGGGAGGTCTCGCCATTTCGTACCGACACAATAGCTTTAACAAGAAGACAGGTACCGGTCTCAAACAGTTCCGCTTTCTCCTTATAGGTCTTTGGGAAGATAACCCCTTCGATGCTGTCGGTCTTGTCGGAGAACTTAAGGAACGCCATACGTTCTCCTTTCTTAGTGAGGAGAATACGAACCTCGTCTAAGAGGACCGGAAGGATAACCGTAAAGCCAGGCTTAGGTTCATTCTTAATTTCTGCAATGGTCGTACCCGCTTTTCCTGTTGCTTCCGTATGCGCATCGAGCGGATGGCCTGAAATGTAAATACCGAGCAGCTCTTTTTCCCAGAGGAGTTTATCAGTTAGAGAGGTCTCTCCTGTTGAAGGAGGGAGTTGAAGAGTTGGAGCAGCGAATGCAAAGAGGGAGTCCTGTGCCGCGGGAGCCGTCGCTTCTCTATGGAAGGTGAGCATGGTCTCAATATATGCGAGCAAGTGTGCACGACTGCTTCCTTCGCCTGCGAGGGTATCCATAGCCCCTGACTTAATAAGACTCTCAAGAGATTTCTTGTTGAGATTCTTTGAGCCCACACGTGAAAGAAATTCAGAAAGAGAGACGAATGGTCCATTCTCCGTGCGCTCTTTGATGATTGATTGTGAGATACCTTCTCCAAAGTTTTTGATTGAGGTAAGACCAAAACGAATGGTGTCTTTGTGTTCTCCGGCAACAGTAAAGTCTGATCCGGATTCATTAATGTCTGGTGGAAGGACGGGAATCTTTAGGCGGTCTGCCTCTGCAACTAAAATAGCGATCTGCTCCGTGTCCCCGGCGTCAGCGGTGAGGAGGGCCGTCATATACTCAACCGGATAATTAGCCTTCATGTAGGCCGTTTGGTACGCAACCTTTCCGTAGCAGGCGGCATGAGCCTTGTTGAATCCGTATGCGGCGAACGGTTCGATAAGCTGCCAGATCTTTGCAGCCTTTGCGTCACTCAACTGTCCGTACTCCTTAAATCCTTTGAGGAGCTTTTCTTTCTGGGCCTCCATCTCTGCAGGAATCTTCTTTCCCATCGCCTTTCGAAGGGTGTCCGCTTCAAGCCATGAGTATCCGCCAAGGGTAATAGCGGTGAGGAGCACGTCATCCTGGTACACAAGAAGTCCGTAGGAGGCATCGAGATAATCTTTCATGCGCTCATCAATGAATGTAATGAGTCGCGCGTTTTGTTTGCGTTCAATGTACTGAGGAATCGTTTCCATCGGTCCCGGACGATAGAGCGCCACCATCGCGTTGATATCGTGAATAGTTGTAGGACGGAGTTCCTTTAAGTATCTCGTCATGCCCGAGCCGTTCAGCTGGAACGTACCTTCTGTTTCTCCACGCGCGAGCATAGCAAACGTATTTGCGTCATTAATTGGCACGTTTTCAATATCAATCCAAATGTCCCGGGTTTCTTTCACGCGCTCAACGGCGTCTGAAAGAATGGCCAGGTTCTTAATGCCGAGGAAGTCGAACTTAAGAAGACCCGCGTCTTCAACGGCGTGCATATCAAACTGTGTAATACGCTTCTCTGGGTTCTTCGGATCAAACTGCACTGGTGTCCATTCCCAAAGAGGGGTAGGGGCGATAACCACGCCGGCGGCGTGCACTCCTGTATGACGCACGCAGCCCTCGATGCGTTGCGCGAGGTCGATGATCTCCTTCACATCATCGTCTTCGTCGTAGAGCTGCTTGAGTTCAGGCTCAAGTTCAAGAGCGTGCTTGATGGTCATCGGGAATCCCTGGCTTCCCATAGGAATGAGCTTTGCGATACGGTCACCTGTTCTATAGGCGTGTCCGAGTGCACGAGAAACGTCACGCACGGCAGCGCGAGCCATAAGGGTTCCAAAGGTACCAATCTGAGCAACCTTATCTTCGCCATACTTCTGACGCGCATACGCGATCATCTCATCACGTCTGTTGTCGGCGAAGTCCATGTCGATATCCGGCGCCTTGGGACGCTCAGGGTTCAAGAAGCGCTCGAAGGGAAGCTTATAGAACAAAGGGTCCACGTTCGTAATACCGCAGAGATAGGACACAAGGGATCCGGCTGCGGAGCCTCGTGTCGTAGACATGATGCCTGCTGACTTTGCGAAATCGAGTAGATCAGACACGGCGAGGAAGTAGGGCGCGAAGCCCTTTGAGATGATGACACCAAGCTCGTACTCTATGCGTGTCACGACTTCCTCAGTCTTATCCATGCCGCGCATAGAGAGACCGTCATAGGTCTTCTTCGTTAGTTCAGACGCGTGAGTAGTGCCTGCGGGAATCACCACATCAGGGAAGTTCCAGCTTCCAAGCTCCATCGTTACCTTGCAGCGGTCAGCAATCTCGCCGGACGCGTCCACCGCTTCAGGCACATCCTTAAACCATTCGCGCATTTGCGCTTCTGTAACAAATGAGAAGTCTTCCTCTTGGTTCGCGTCTCCTTTATTTCCGTGCGCGATGCGACGCATAACCTCCGTTGCTTCACGATCATCCGGCTTTAGGTAATACACGTCATGCTGGGCAACAAGAGGTACGCCCGATTCCATTGCAAGAACCTTTATCTGATTCATGCGCATCTCGTGCCCTTCAACCTTAGGATGGTGGGTTATCTCAAGGTACACATTCTCTTTTCCGAAAATGCTCACGTACTCTGCAAGGGAAGCGGCCGCCCCATTCTTGTCTCCGGCTTTAAATGCTTGAACGACGTCTCCGGCAAATGAAGGGAGGATAGCGATGAGGCCTTCGGCATGTTCGCGAAGAATCTCTTTATCCATGCGGGGTTTCTCATAGAAGCCTTCAAGGAAGGAACGCGTGACGAGCTTCATCAGGTTCTTGTATCCGGGGTTGTCTTTTGCGATGAGGACGAGACGGGAACGCTTGGTGTCGTTCTGATCCGTTCGAGACTTTGAAGCAATGTACGCATCCACACCAAAGATAGGCTTGATGCCGGCCTTCTCAGACTTCTGATAGAACTCAACGGCGCCGTGCATGTTTCCGGCATCCGTAAGGCCTACGGCATCCATCTTCTGCGCTATAGCCTCCTTTACGAGCTCGGGCACCTTCGGAAGGGCTTCAAGGAAGCTGTAATGACTATGGGTATGGAGGTGAATGAAGCGGCCGGCCATTACCTCTAGGATACACCGCTTCATCATTGCTATCATCTACTCATGAAATATGTCCTCGGAGTCGATGAGGCCGGACGTGGTCCTCTGGCAGGACCTGTCTCGGTAGGAGTTATTGCAGTGCGTGAGGACTATGACATTCTCGCTCACTTCCCGGGTCTGAATGATTCTAAGAAGCTTTCTGAAAAGAAGCGAGACACTCTCTTTAAAACGCTCCAAGAAGAAATTCGCGCAGGGAATGTACGCGCAACCGTTACCCTCTCAAGCGTCGCGATGATTGATGGAAAGGGAATCGCGCCGTCGGTACGTCATGGAGTTGATACGGGAGTACGTAAACTGTTACCTGATCCTACACAAGGAAAGGTCTGGCTCGACGGGTCGCTCAAGGCTCCTGAGGAGTATGAGCAAGAAACGGTTATTGGAGGAGACGGTCTTATTCCTGCAATCATGCTCGCGTCTATTGCGGCGAAAGTGACACGCGACACGTTCATGCTAAAGCTTGATGCCGAGCATCCGTTATACGGATTCGCGAAGCATAAGGGGTATGGAACGAAAGATCATATTGCTCTCATCAAAGTGCATGGTCCTTCAGTGCAGCATCGAATGTCCTTCCTTAAAAACATTCTATAAATGTAAACCCCGCAGCTTTCGCCGCGGGGTTCCAGGATGCCGAAGCACCCTGAGTATCTTGACGGAGACACAGTATGAAAAGGGATAGGCACCAATTCCATTGTGTATCTGCGTTCGAACGTTGCATTAGTACGTTCTGCGGAAAAGAGCCTCCTCTAGCCTTCCGGAAGGGAGATGCGCTCCCGTTTCGGCGGGTCAGTTTGGTTCAGCCACTTATTCATGATCGTTCTTTCTCAAATTTAGAACGGTGAGGATGGGGCGAACCGGGCAGAAAGAGCATATCGCGTCAAACCACCCAGGGCCGTCTAGGGTCTAGGCCTTTGTGAAGGGCTCGCCATAGGACGGTATATTCTCTATAGCACCGCCCTCCGAGAAAGCCAAGGTATAGCTTCCCCTTTCCCAAATACAGGCTCTATGGTACGGTATTCCCACTATGACCGTACGAATGCGCCACACTAGTTCGCACACGAAGAACCGCCGCAGCCATCACGCGCTTGTGGAGGGTCTTATTGTGAAGGACAAGGAGTCCGGAAACCTCCGTCTCCCACACAAGATTGATGAGATTACCGGTATGTACCGCGGACGCCAGATCGCTGCTCCAAAGGTTCTTGTTAAGAAGAACAAGAAGGAAGGTCGTGGCGAGCGTTCTCAGGTTGAGATCACCGACACTACTCCTGTGCCTGAGAAGAACGACGTTGCTGCAAAGGAGGCTAAGAAGGAGGTGAAGAAGGGATCAATCCTCGGAAAGAACACGAAAGGTCGCTCAACGACACGTTCCGGATTCGGAGGCATGGCATAAGCCACTCATATTCTTAAGAAAGAGCCGGGATGTCCCGGCTCTTTCTTTTTGCTGTCCCACTTATGCACAGGCAGCGGCTATAGCAGATGATGCGTATGTACTGCTATGCTGACGTAAAGCTCTTTCCATATATGGCCAACAGACATCTCGCACGTTCAGTCGTTCTTCAGACACTCTTTGAGTGGGATACGTCGAACCTAACGACTGACGCTGCGAACGAAGCATTGCAGAGAAACGTAGAAGAGTTCGGTGGAGATGATACCGACAAGCCATTCATGGAAGCACTCCAGCAGGGAGTCCTCGCAAAGCGTGCGGATCTCGACCTCGTTATAACGAAGGCAGCGCCAGATTGGCCACTTGATCGTATTGCACCCGTTGATCGAAACATTCTCCGTATTGGACTCTACGAGCTTCTTTTCGCTGATCGAAGCCAGGTCCCTGCAAAGGTAGCCATCAACGAAGCGATCGAGCTCGCGAAGGTGTTCGGAGGAGATTCCTCAGGACGGTTCGTGAACGGGGTGCTCGGCGCGGTCTATAAGGAACTCGGAGAACCAGGAAAAGACGAGCAAGGAAAGAAGGATCGCGTACGTCGCGAAGATCTTCCGGTTGAAGAGCTCGGCGGCGCAATCGTCTACGCATTCCATGAGGGGCAGTACTATCTTGCACTCGTGCATGACGTGTTCGGACACTGGACGCTCTCTAAAGGAAAGATTCCTCCAGGTGTTGGGATTGAAGAGGGCACTATCGAAGGACTTAAGGACGAGCTCGGTCTCCCGGCTGTAATTAAGGACAAGATTGGAGAGAACGAATATGTTGCGTCTCATCCTGAGAAGGGAAAGATGCGTAAACACGTGTCGTACTTCTTGGCTGAGTCTCCGTACATGGAGCTCACTCTCGAGAAGAAGGGAGGACTTGATGACGCGAGGTGGTTTAGACTCACCGATATCCTCGATTTGAACTTCTACGACGACATGCTGCCGATCGTGACCGAAGCGGTACAGAAGCTCCTGGATAAAGCGCGATAGTTCACATTACTGAATTATCTGGTATAATGCGCTTATGCAAGATTTTGCCGCGCATGCGCAGAAACTCGGTGTAACCTTCAACAACCCCACTCTCCTGGTGGAGGCTTTAACGCACCGCTCCTATTTGAATGAGAACCGCACAACGGCCGGGAGCCATAACGAACGCCTCGAGTTCCTTGGTGACGCAGTTCTCGAGCTTATCGTTACGCACTTCCTCTTCCTTCGCTTCCCAAGCAAGCCGGAGGGTGACCTCACGGCGTATCGTGCAGCACTCGTTAACACCTACTCGCTAGCTGAGACCGCTGAAGGTCTTGGGGTGAATGACATGCTTCTTCTTTCAAAGGGAGAGAAGAAAGATACGGGACGCGCACGACAAATCATTCTCGCGAATGCGTACGAGGCTATTCTCGGAAGCATCTACCTTGATCAAGGATACGAGGCAGCAGCGGAATTCGTTGCGCGCACTCTTACGCCAAAGATTGATATCGTACTCAAGAATCGCACCTGGCAGGATGCGAAGAGTCACTTCCAGGAAGTAGCGCAGGAAAAGAAGAACGTTACACCAACCTATAAGACGCTCTCTGAGACGGGACCTGACCATGACAAGCAGTTCACGGTGGGTGTATTTCTTTCAGACAAAGAGATTGCCCGTGGAGATGGGAAGAGCAAGCAAGAAGCGGAACAGGCGGCAGCGCAGGCAGCGCTCGTTAAAATCGATTCGTAGCGTATAATACGAGGAGAACGCATACACGCGCCATGGGGGCGCTTTTGCATTTTTGGGAGTTCTTTATGAAATTCTTCGGTCTGCTTTTCGACCTCTTCTTCACCGACTTCAAGCATGTGGGATCCAATCCCTTTACGGAGCAGGATGCTTCGTTCCTTGAATTGAACGGAAGAGCTCAGGCGCTTTAGCGCATCGACACCGCCTTCTCCAATACGGAGTGGGCGGTTTCTATTTACATTGACATCCTACATAAAAGGAGCAAACTCATCTCGACTGATCTTTAGGGAGGAAACGGTCATGCTGCTTTCGGAAGAAAGAGTAGAAGACCGGGTAAACATGCACTTAGACGTGTGCTCGAGTCTGATGCTTATTGTCTTGGTGATTTTGGCCATCCTGGTCAAGATGACTCCGACTATCTGGCTTTGGTTATTCGTGCCTCTGCTCGTCACGCTCGACGGCATGCGTGTGGAGTTTTCGGACTATGTGAAGGCTCACACTATGCGGGATAAGATTGCCCAGCTTGAGATCATCTTCGGTCCCATAGTCCTGGTCGTGCTCGCAATCGTGCTCGCAATGATCAAATGGGTCCTGTAGGCTTTGAGTGCCTATACTAAAAACCGCTTTCCGAAAGGAGAGCGGCTTTTTCTATGCGCTATACTAATTTCAAATGCTGAAGCGTCTTGAGATTGCCGGATTCAAATCCTTCGCAAAGAAAACGGTCCTCGATTTCTCGAGCTCCGTTACGTCGGTCGTGGGTCCAAACGGTTCGGGTAAATCGAACGTCGCAGAGGCCTTCCGCTTCGCACTCGGGGAGCAGTCCATGAAATCCATGCGCGGGAAGCGCAGCGAGGATCTTATCTGGTCTGGATCAAATATGGCGCCACGCGCGAACCGTGCAGCCGTCACCATCGTGTTCGATAACACGAAGAAGATCTTCCCGAAGCTCGAGTT
>Ga0123337_10000754_pt1 | contig 49528 bp, 47 predicted proteins | sample frozenSSSSmetaG_FD_89792 | JGI IMG/M metagenome (GOLD analysis project Ga0123337, IMG submission 89792) | Glacier valley bacterial and archeal communities from Borup Fiord, Nunavut, Canada, to study Microbial Dark Matter (Phase II) -... | ecosystem: Environmental > Aquatic > Freshwater > Ice >... | reverse complement strand
TTTTGTCACAACTGCTGTGGGGTGTTGGTTGTTGTGGGGGGGGGGGGGGGGGGGGGGGGGGGGGGGGGCGTTATATACGGGAAGGTTGCTTGGTTGCCAACGATGCCACCAGCCTTGGAATGGTCGACCTCAGTTCTCGCACCTGTCGATCGTAAGTAAGCGGTCGGCGACAGGGAGTAATTGCGAAATAATATATGTACCTGAATGTACATCTGCTTGAGAGTTCTTTCTGCGTCTTGCAGACGTTCTTCATCCCACTCATCACGATGGGCAGATGTGGTGCCCGATGGGGCTTGATTTGTCGTCATACTTGTGTTGATTCTGCCTTGTTGGTCCCTATGAAACTTTTCATCTGCCGTTACCTAGGTAGGTAGATAGGTATCGCACATGAAAGAAAGGGTGGGTGGCTGAATGGGCTCCGATCCTTAAGATGCGAGCACTTCTGGCACTGGCAGATATGGTCACGGGATCAGTTGGTTGGGCTGAGTTCTTGTCTGGTCTGTCTGGGTGTGGTCTGGTCTGGTGTGCTTTTGATCTGGTCTTGCAATTTTATTAATTGCAGGACTTCCATACAGCGAAACCAACCTGAATGAATGAATAATAAGTGCATGATCGTGCTACAGGCTACTCTACAGGCCACAGCCACAGTACCTAGGCAGGTAGGTATGTACTTATGGTACATACTTATCTAGACCGAAATGGGACCATCCATGACTCCGACTTCCCTTGAGACTCGCGCATAGTTCACATGACATCCTGGAGAAATCTCTGATGTCGGGTATATCGCGATGCGCAAAAACTGACAACCCTGTCAACAGCGGCAATCATGATTGGAAAAAGGAAAGCCCAAAAATGTCTAAATTGACGTCCGCTTACTTGAACTGATTGATAGGTACATGAGAAGGTATACGTATGTACTTTGATGCTCCCTATCCGCATCGATATTCTTAATATTCTTAATATTTTGATATTCCACGTCAGTGATTATCTAAGCTAAAAGATAGTCATCTGTAATAATTTGACTTTGCTTTGATGTGTGTTTGCTCTCTACATATACCTACCTACAGTACCTAAAGTACCTACAGTACCTACCTATACCTGCACCGCAGAATTACACTTTATTACTGCTCTATAAACTGGCCTCCCACAAGAAAGCATCCGCGAATTCAGAGACCTGAGATACTCCATGCTTCCTGACTTTATTTACTTCATCGTGCCTTTTGCGACTGACGAATCGACGATACGTCCCCAAGCCCAACCAGTATATCCAACAAGCTAGTTGTTTTCTGAAGGTGCCGCTTGAGGTTGAGGTTGAGGTTTAGGCTGAGGTTGAGTTGGGTACATACCTTACGAAGTTACGGATTCTTAGACATCCAAGTTACTCAAGAACCTTTAGGAAGCACAGTAGCCTCGCTTCCCACCCCGCCCTCCGCAAAGAGGCAAAGGGGCAAAGACGCAAAGAAGCAAGGAAGCGCTACCTACTCTACCTCGTCCTGTTGTTCTCTACTTTACCTGTCGAACATTCCCGATCCGGAAATATCAACAGAAACAACACAGGTCTCCATTCCGACTTGTCTGAGCAAGCATGGATTCAAATAGTTACAAGACAACCGGAACTTCACGTGCAGATCCACCTCCAGATACAGCCAGAACAACTCCCCCGTCAAACATTACGAACACGGGCTATGATGCAGGGCTAAGGCAGCCAGCAATTTCGAATGTCTTGTCTTATAATGAATCTGGCAGAAATCTCCAAGATGTCGATCCAACTACATTGGTTACGCAAGACATGAGCAATTGCTCCCTTGGTCGCTCGTTGTCCAAAGCTACAGATGCGTCAATTAGCTCAGCACACACAATGAAATCAACAAAGTCTACTCAGTCAGTCCAAGCTCTTGGGAGTTACCCTCTAGGCTCGCTGAGAATTCATTCGGGAGATGTGCAGGAAGAGCCAAAGCCGTCTCCTCCGTGTCTTCAGGGTGGCGATGTGGTAATCGTTACGGGCGTGCCTGAAGACTCTTTCTTTGGGTATGACACTGTCAGTTTCGACATTGGAAAGGATGGGCACTTTGAAGGCATCCGAGAATTACCGCCTGGCCCTCACTTTATTTATGGCGGCTCAAAATCTGGAATATCTATTCGCAATGGCTTCTGGATTATGTCGAGACAGAGGCCATCGGGAGAGCCTGGCAACATATTCGTCAAGCGCTGGGATAAATACACCGAAACCATCGAAGAAGAAGTCAGTTCTGCTGAAATTAGAATTCAAAAGGACAACGTACCATCAGTATTCAATAAATTGATGCCATACAACGTCAGAGCCGCGAGTGCTCAAGGAACCTCCCAACCGAAAATTGGCTCAGCTACCAACCCTGACCTTGTTGATAGCCACACGACGTGGCAAAATCTCACGTTCGCTATCAAGGGGGCAATGCTCAGTCGGATTACAGGCCGTGAATGGAATGAATGGAAAGTTTCATCTATGGACGACTGCAAATCAACGACAAGCATAGCCAACGACCGCAAAACACATACTCGAATGGATCTTGCGTCAAACCGCACCAACGGGATTACAGGAACTGATCACGCTCTTACCTTTGTCTTTTCTCCAGGGTCCAGAACCTTCTCGAATAGTGCTGTTGGTCGAGCTCGTAGTGAGCAAGCAATGGATACCACATCTCATATCAGAACTCTGGTAGCCGAGTGCTGTACATTTGAAGATCAAGATGAAGTGATTGGAGAATTGCAATTATGCTATCTCACTGGGATGCTACTCGGTAATATCAGTTGTATGGAACAATGGGCCCATGTTGTCAAGTTACTCTTCAAAGCTTTCCAGCTTGCTGCCGAAGAGCCGCTCTTCTTTAGAAAAATTATTGAGGCTTTTCACGCGCAACTGATCTATGATGATGAATACCTGGAAGGAAGCATATTCGATCACAACGATAACCTACAAAATGAATTAACGGCGGTATTAACCATTTTCAAATCGCGGTTAATGGAACAACTTCTGGGCAAAGGAGATGCCTTGAGCAAGCAAGAGATTGAGCTCGGCGAGACCTTCGAGAGGTTGGAGGCATGGCTTTGGAAATGGGGCTGGGACTTAAGAGGCAACTACGTCAGAACCGGAAAAATCCAGCTTGAAGACGGGGAATATGTGGATGCGGAGATGGAAGATTTTGAGGCCGAGGATGAACGTGGTGAGTACGCGCCGGTGATTGTGGAACTGGAGGAAGATGGGCGAGAGAAAGGCATGGTTCGATGGTAGTCATAAATGTCAATCTCTATTGTTCTAACTTGTGGGTACTATTAGGACAGAAATCCAAGGGAAAGATTCGTTCAAATAGCTTCACGAGTCGTTGGAAGTTGACCATTTGACGAAATCCAGGTCTTTGGATGCAACATCGAATTTCTGTTGCCGACACACCGCCCTTCTCTGTCAAGTTTGCTGCCTGTCGAGTGCGTTGCCATCCAGCCTCTCGCATCACGTATCATTGTCTTCTTTCTTTCGATTTCATTACAAAAGATTAAGCGGGGTTTTGGAGTCCATCTTCAACTCCTACCAAGAGACCTCGTGCCTGGCGTTGTCTCATGATTCTTTTATATGGCGGGGCACGCAGACAACCGGAAGCTCGTGCGCTCAAGCCTGTTATTCATATGATTAATTCCTGAGATCTTGAAGAATTCATGTGGGGTTCTTAGAAGAAAAATCCTGCGAAGGCTATGTAATGCACTCAGGGTATGAACAGCAAACGCATCGTTCTATGATGGTCAAGTTATGATAGCAAGAATTGCCAATACTCATTTAACAGCGTTGAAATAGATTTGCAACCATGCTAGACAATAAACAAGGCACACACCCTAAGATCATATGAGAAAGGTTGAACACTGCATGATTGCTTGGGCAAGGTTCGATTCTTTCTACCGCTGCGCTATAAATCACTATGTGACAATGTAGCAATAATGAAGACCAGGCAATTAAAGCCGTTCTTCGCGTGATTGTCAAATCTACACAGAAACCCAAATATCCACCAGAAGCCAGACATCTAAAGACGACGACCACGGCGACCACCCTTGCGGCGGGTAGAATCGGATGGAGTTGGAGTAACATCCTCGATTCTGCCGATCTTCATGCCAGAGCGGGCGAGAGCACGGAGAGCGGACTGGGCACCTGGGCCTGGGGTCTTGGTTCCGTTACCTGGATGAAGTCAATATGCGATAATATACGAGCAGAGGGGTATGATCATACCTCCAGTGGCGCGGATCTTGATGTGGAGGGCGTTGATGCCGAGCTCCTTGCAGCGGATGGCCACATCCTGGGCAGCCAACATAGCGGCGTATGGGGAGGACTCATCACGATCGGCCTTGACCTTCATGCCACCAGTGACACGGGTGATGGTTTCGCGGCCACTGGAATCACCCAGAAGTTAGCCTTTGACCATTCCACCAGACATTTTATGAAATTTCCATCCCTATGGACTTCGTTATGGAATTACGGACCTGAGATCGGTGACGTGGACGAAGGTATCATTGAAAGACGCGAAGATACGAGCAACGCCGAAGACGAGCTCGCCTGGGCAACTGTTAGTTGTGATTTGTCCCAGGACAGAGAATTGACATACCCTCTCTGACCTGTGGGCCGAGGGAGATGTTCTCTTGCGCTGGGCGCGCGACTTTCTTTGGAGGCATGATGAGTGGTGATTTGGCGTTGGAAGATTTGACGATGTTCAATCCAAACGGAATTCTCGAAATCAAATTATTGTTGTGTGCGAACTGCAAGCGACAGAACTTTACCGCTAGTCCAGAACCGGCTACCGCACTATTCCGCGACAATAGTTTTTCCGATCACAATAATCGCTATTTATTTCTGCTTTCGAACTCTTCAATCCTTCCTCTTCATTATATATTTCGCACGAAGATTTCGACGACGACAAATACTCTGCTAGCACCCCGTGCTTGCGATTGCCGATCAATTTTCTCATCTAAACCGACCGTTGGCAGTTTCTTTGAATAGATTCCGACGTCGGTGAGGAGAGACAGAAGCTGATCCCCCCGGCGTCTAAGGCAAAGGTTTGACGACATGGAAAACTTCGTTATTGGGATCATTGGCATGGGGGATATGGGGAAGATGTACGCGAGGCGGCTCAGCGATGCAGGATGGAGGTAAATCACCACTGTCTGCCGTTGGGCCAATAGCACAACTGTAAGCACATCTATTTTCCGCTTCACTACATCCTCCCAGCACGACCTATTATGATGACTTGAGTGCATTTGGCTCGACGCATCGTCCTCAACCGACCTGACTGCCATTCTGGCACCGGGCCTGGGGGTTGACTTTCACTGATGAAAAATCTCAGCTACCTTATTTTTTTATTGTCTGAATCTACTTCCTGATCAATTTTTGCTTCACACTTTCATTCGTTGGAGTAGTGGCTAATGATATCTCAGTGCTAGGCACGATACAGCATGCGACTGTCGTCCTTTTCTCGCGAACTAATGTGAGACTTCTATAGGATCAATGCTTGTGATCGGGAAGAGAAATACCAGAGTTTGGTGGACGAATTTTCTAGTAGAGTATATATATCTGTAAATAGAATGTACTGCACCTTGTGCTGAGTGCTTAATAGAAACAAGTTAAAATATTTCCCAATGGTCATCTGGTCTCCAGAGCCAGCGACTACATTATTTACAATGTTGAGGCTGCCTCCATCGACAACGTGGTAGCACAGTATGGACCTTGTATGTGCCTACTGCCCTCGGGCTCTTTGCAGAGCAAGATAATAGCTGACACTTGGTAGCAACAAAGCAAGGTTCAATCGTTGGTGGGCAGACATCCTGTAAAGCTCCCGAAATTGCCGCTTTTGAGAAGCATCTACCAGAAGACGTCGATATCGTTTCCTGCCATTCTTTACATGGGCCAAATGTGGATCCAAAGGGTCAGCCGCTGGTCCGTCTCAGATGTATCTAGACTCTGTTGTAATGCGAATGCTAACGCTGATATAGGTCCTGATCAAACATCGTGCCTCTCAGGAGAGTTTTGACAAAGTTGAGAAGGTCCTCTCATGTCTTGGCTCCCAACATGTGTATCTCACTGCAGCCGAGCATGATCGTATCACTGCAGACACACAAGCAGTAACACATGCTGCATTTCTTTCCATGGGCAAGGCCTGGCATGCAAATGCACAATTCCCCTGGGAGATCGCGCGCTACGTCGGCGGCATCGAGAATGTCAAAATCAACCTGACGCTGCGTATCTATTCCCAGAAATGGCATGTGTATGCGGGATTGGCGATATTAAACCCATATGCGAAGGAGCAAATTCGCCAGTACGCCCAGTCTGTCACCGATTTATTTAAGCTTATGCTCGGTGGGCACCGGGAAGAGCTAGATAGACGTATCAAGGCTGCTGGTGCTGCTGTTTTTGACACGCAAAGGGGTCATCACCGAATCCTCCTGGAGGATAAGGTGCTTGATCGATTCTCGCTGGGAAAGAAGCCTGACGTACCGACTCCAAACAATCATCTCAGCCTCTTGGCTATGGTGGACTGTTGGTCAAGGATGGGCATCGTCCCGTACGATCACATGATCTGCTCGACTCCTCTCTTTCGACTATGGCTTGGTGTTAGTGAGTATCTCTTCCGAAAGCCCGCATTGCTAGATGATGTTATTCGGATCGCCATCGAGGACAACACCTTCAGATCGGATGACCTTGAATTCACATTTGCCGCTCGCGGTTGGTCTGACTGTGTTACTTTCGGCGATTTTGAATCATACAAGGACCGCTTTGAGAGCACGAGGAAGTTCTTTGAGCCTCGCTTTGCGGATGCTACGAGGGTGGGAAATGAGATGATGAAGACGATTTTGGAGAATACTGCGAAGGATTGAAATGTCAACCGAATCCGATTGCCCGGAGTTGGAGCACTGTGAGGAGTTTGGCGTTTGGTGACTCGCGGAAAGGTGACGTTAAAGGTTCTTTCTCTCTGACATTGCATCTAGCATTGTAGGAGATCTAAAGTCATGCACTATGGGCTGTAACGCAACAGTTGCACTGTGACAGACTGAGAATCACCGCCTCTTCTAGAGCTCAAGGCTAGATAGTATGGTAACTAGGCAAAGCATAGTCATTGCCATCAATGTTGCCACCATGTGCTCAGCTCAACCAAGGATCACGGTGAAATATTCATGAATCATGGCCATCATCTGCCCCAGCGCCTGTGACAATGTTCGTTTACAGAGCAAGACCTGCTACAGTGCATGGCTGCGCACCTCTAAGGCGAATTCGAATTCTCCAACTGTCCAAATTTGAGTCAACGTTTGAATGAATCATTGAATCACCCTAGACCCTTCCTGCTATTAAGAATACTGGATAAGTATTCTTCATCAAAAATCCACCTTGATCGTTGCTGTGTAGAAGGTCGCCACCCGCGTCTATTGACAATTTATACAAGTCTTAGGGCATGCCAAGATTTCTCGCTTGGGCAAAACTTAGCGCGGGGCCTCATCGTCAATTTCTGAGGACAGCACAAACTCACCAGGACCACCGTGCGCGCATCGCATTACCTCTCCTACAACATCACAGGAAGCGCTCGCAAACTCAGCAAATATGAGTTCGAAATTCTTCCGTACCGGAGACGATACATCCAGCGAGAGCAGCTCTGACGAAGAAGAGCTCTATTCCGAGGAGGAGAACGAAGAGAAACAAGCATCTGAGGAAGAGTCCAGCGAGGAAGAGGACGAGGAGTCGGAGGAAGAGTCCAGCGAAGATGAGGATGGTGTGAAGAAGACCGGTGCAAGCGCTTTCTTGCGCGGCGCAGGATCGGATACAGAGGAAAGCAGCGATGAAGAGCGTGCTAAGGTCGTCAAGAGCGCCAAAGACAAACGCTTCGAGGAACTCGAAGGAACCGTCAAGGCTATTGAGAACGGGAAGAAAATCAATGATTGGGGTTCTATCTCTGCAGGTATGTATTTAATGCGATGTGATAGATGCGTGCATTTACTGATATATTCCTTATAGAGTTCGACAAGATTAATCGTCAGGTTGTTAAGCTTGTCCTGAGTGGCAATGTACCGAAGCTCTATGTCAAGGCGATCGCCGATTTGGAGGACTTCATGAACGAGACTATTGCCAAGCAGAAGGTCACCGCAAAGAAGATGAACGCTACGAATGCTCGAGGCCTCAATGCAGTCAAGCAGCGAATCAAGAAGAACAACAAAGACTACCAGAAGGAGGTTGACGCATACAGAGCCGATAAGGATGCATTCATGGAATCTGAGGAAGAGGAAGAGGTTGTTGTGCCAAAGGCCAAGAAGCCGAAGGCCACCTTCGCTCTGGATGTACAAGTCGAGGACGATGAAGGCTTCGCCACTGTTGGAAAGGGTGGCCGTACATTGCTGTTCACTCCTGAAAGCATCTTGAAACACCTCAGAAGCATCATGGAATCGCGAGGAAAGAAGAACACCGACCGTACTGAGCAGATTAAGATAATGGAGAAGCTGTACGAGGTTGCCGCCACCCCGTATCAACAGATCCGCGTCCTTCTCACCCTGATCTCTACTCGTTTCGACCTTTCAACCGGCGTTCAGACTTTCATGTCTCAAGAGCAGTGGAAGGCAGCTCAGCACGAATTCGGAACTCTGCTTACAATCCTCGAGTCCAACCGTGACCTTGTTGTCGTCGAGAATGCTGAGGAGTGGGAGGACGACGAGAAATCACCGACTCCAGTTGCTGGCGAGAAACTAAAGATTCCTGGCAGTATCGTGTCGTACGTTGAGAGGCTCGACGATGAGCTTACTCGATCACTTCAACACATCGACCCGCATACTGCTGAGTATATTGAAAGATTGTCCGATGAGGGTTCTCTGTACAACAGCATTGTTCGAACACAGCTCTACATTGAGGCTATCAGCAGAGATTCCAGTCTCGAGGTCCCACAGGAGAATGCTAATAGAATTATCATGCGTAGATTGGAGCATGTTTATTTTAAGGTTCGTAACTAAACCCTCAAGCTGTTGTCATTCTGATTCTAACTTGCTTCCTAGCCAGCAGCAGTTGTCAAGATCCTCGAGGAGAATTGCTGGAAGTCAATTCCGACATCCCTCAACTCTACAATTACCCCAAGGAATCAAATCACCGATGCAGCTACTCTTGTCGGTGTTCTTTGCAACTATCTCTTTATCCACAGCGAAGGCATCATCCGGGCTCGTGCCATGCTCTGCCAGATCTACTTCTTGGCTCTCCACGACAACTACTATAAGGCTCGCGATATGATGCTTATGTCTCATTTGCAAGAGACCATCAGCAGCTTCGATGTCACCACTCAAATCTTATTCAACAGGACTCTTGTCCAGGTTGGACTTTGTGCGTTCCGGGCTGGGCTTGTATACGAGGCTCAAAATACTCTTCAGGAGATCTGCGGCAGTGGACGACAAAAGGAGTTGTTGGCACAAGGCGTCATGATTCAACGCTACAGCCAGGTTTCACCTGAGCAAGAACGCCTCGAACGCCAACGTCAACTTCCTTTCCACATGCACATCAACCTGGAACTTCTCGAATGTGTATATCTCACATGCAGCATGCTCCTCGAAATCCCTCTATTGGCCCAAACTGGTTCATCTCCTGATATCAAGAAGCGCGTGATCAGCAAGACCTATCGCCGTATGCTCGAATATCACGAACGTCAAATCTTCACTGGACCACCAGAGAACACACGCGACCATGTCATGCAGGCATCGAAAGCTCTTGCAGCTGGCGAATGGCAGAAGGCCACCGAGTTTATTCACTCCATTAAGATCTGGGAACTCATGTCCAAGCCGGAGTCCATCAAGGAGATGCTGTCTGAGCAAATTCAAGAGGAAGGTCTCCGCACATATCTCTTCACCTACGCTCCTTTCTATGATACTCTCTCGGTCGCCACTCTCTCATCCATGTTCGAATTGTCCGACCGCAAGGTAGCAGCCATCGTCAGTAAGATGATCAGTCACGAGGAGCTTGCCGCTGCTCTTGATCAAGTCAACTCATCGATCATTTTCAGGAAGGGTGTTGAACTGAGCAGACTCCAGAGCTTGGCATTAACTCTGAGTGACAAGGCCAGTGGTCTGATTGAAAGCAATGAGAGGACCCTGGAGACGAGAACACAAGGTACAGCAAATGCTTTTGAGCGTCAAGGTGGCAGGGGAGGACGTGGAGGAGGCCGTGGTGGACAGAGAGGTGGACGTGGCGGCGGACGTGGCGGTGGGCCAAATACCCAGAGACAAGAGGGTGGAACGAGATTCACTGGGGGTGCTCTTGGCGCGGCAGTCAGGGCATAAATTATGATGATGCGTGCATTGGGCTGGTTATCAGGCTGAGGCAATTGCTTCTTAGGCGTTAGTTAATGTTAGAGCTGTTTTCAAGAAGAGCTTACAAGAATGGAATGATCATAACTGAACACAGAACCACTTGTCCTTTGCGCCTGTGGATATTTGAAGTCCATAATAGTCATTGAAATGCTCCAATATATGTTAATTCTACACAGTGCCATTCTGTCTTGAAGTGCGATCACATTGGCATCCTTCTCATCTCGTCCAGTGTCCAGTACTTCCTCATATTTTCCGCTCCGAGCGTTACCACTTCCTGGTCCAAGTGCTTCCACAACACGTCTCCCCACGTGTCCATCTTTTCTTTAAGCACCCTCAAGTCGAGCTCTGTTTCTCCGCTCAAGCACTTATTGAGATAGTCCTCAAAAACATCCATGCCATTGTGAATCGCCTCATGTTGCCGAAGGAGTTCAGCGGCATCCTTGCCCTGCTTGAACTCCGGCATTTTGCGTGCCAAGATGGGGAAGAAATGCTGTTCTTCGATGCCATGGTGCGCGGCGAGATGTCTGCAGAACTGAATGCCGGTAGAAAGGAATTGCCGGAGAGACATGTTGCCGGGCCTCTTGTTGGAGGTGCAGGCTGTGTAAAGCAGAGTCCAGGTTTCGCGGAAATGGTTGTGCTGATTTATAATGTCAGCATATCTGTGGGATATGAGCATCTCGGCTTTGATTCCCGCACGAAATATTCCATGGTCTCAGCCATCCCATTATAAACTTTGAAATCTGCTTGGCTCAGTTTACGAGGTGGATTCGCCGTGGACTCGTTGCTTGCTTCAGGCGCGGCTTGGGTTTGAAGAGTGGCCTTCCCTCTCTTCGTATTTTCACGTAAGATCTCTGATTCATTCTCCACTGGCTGCTGGATAGCAACCACGCCATCATCATTGTCTGGACGAATATCTGGCATGGCGATAGAAGGGTGTAAAAAAGCCCGGCTGGCTGATAAGATGGGCCTTGGTGTATAACGTGGAACAGGGCGTTTGATTTGCAGAGCAATAATACGTCTGCAACTTTCGCTCCGAAATAATCTTCTTAACAACTTAGACATACTCTGGGACAAATCAAAGGCTATAAGAGTCTCCCATGGTTCCATGGGATGATGTGAAGTCTTACCTTGCCAGAAGCTGAACTTTTCGATCGTTGACGCTGTTTGCCTTGGTGTGTGTTTTGGGGGGTGTGGGGGGAGGGGGATTTAGTAACACGGGCAGGTTCAGCCTTGTCCTCGGGCTTGGTTTCGTCCGCCTTGCGAGCAGGGGGTTATTGGCCATCAACTTTTTCCAAGGGCTGTTAATTTTGTCCATTAAATAATCCCAGTCATCGAGGGACAAGCTTTATGAAATGAACCCCTGGATTTAATAGACTCGATGTTGAAACCGTTGTGAGCTCGTCGTATCTCACCACTATTGGCCATCCCAAAAGCCCTTCTTCACACAAACATCCCTCGATAAAGGCACTTTGGAGGGACACATGATCAATTACTTCTCCTCAGCTTGTCCAGTTCTATATTCTTAATGAGAAAGTTGTCGCTTCATGCATGCATGCTTAACTTGTATGTACATAGATGTGAATGTCACCAGTGGCAATATCCTTGGATGGGCCGTCCAAAACGCCGAGGTCATAGCTCATACCATACTCAACGCCAGCAAATCATACCTCCTTGGAAAAAAAAAAAGCAAACTATCCTCCCAATAACTTGTATAGTATATCCCAACGTGATACCCAATCATTCAACGCCCGGTAGGAACAACCGGTACACTGATACTCCTCTGCCGCTCTGTGGGTGCTTCGCTGCCATCGCTACTTTGAAGGTCTTCTTCACTGCTATCCTCGTCCAGCACTATTTGTCTCATAACACTCCGATCAAACAAATCTATCACGAACCTTCGAATCGGAAGTCGGAAATGATGGCATTCCAGAATTGCCATAACCTTCTTAAAAAGTTGCGGTTGTCGGAATCCTGGAACTTTCTGTTGCTTAATGTGCGTCAACTCAGTGATTGCTCTCTTCGTTAAAACAGTATTTCCCAAGTCGACAACGAGCTGCAGTATGCGTTGGTTAATAGGGTTACCATCGTGTTTTGCATTCTCAATCGAAGCTGCTTGTGCATCGTCAAGGAGTATGTCGGCTGCTGTTTGATGTTGCCATGGCGCGTATGAGAACAGTTTTCGTAAGTTCGACGGGATGCATAATCCACGGGACTCGCCCATGCTTGTGGTATTGCTATCCCAGCCTAATTCGGAAAGAATCTCAAGCCCATGGATACTGCGTGATATGAGACCTAGCACAAAGAATGCGGTGCCTCGCATACTCATGACCTGATGGTTCTCGGCAATTTTCACGATATGTTCAACCACATCGGATTCTTCCAGAAAAGGCCCTCCCAGCTCCATTGAACCAACATTGCCCACTGCCCAAAGACAGCCTTTGACTTTGAGAATGAGCTCTGGATCTTCAGTTTCCATGCCGTGATCGCGGATAGTTGCTGAAAACTCTTCAAAATGGCCCTTATCTCTAAGAAGCTTACATCCTTCTTTAGTTCTTGCGAGCTCTTTATAGAAATGTGGTGGTACACGGGCGTCATTGTCAAGCCTGTCTGGTTCAAACAGATCTTCATCAAGACTCATTCTGCCAGTTGGCTCGTCTTGAGGCTCCATAAACTCTCGCGCCAATACTGCCTCAATCACGCCGACATAGGAATCATTGCGTCCCAGAAACCAGTCGTCCATCTCATTACTGATGTAGTCGAGGCCATCCAAATAATGATATCCAATAGAGGTAGAAAGAAATCGCAATAAAAGCGGAGCGCCAATCTCACCGAGATGGTCTAAAGCTGGGCGGCATTCAACAATATACTCCAGGTAGTTCTTCCGATTGCACGCCTCCTCGAGGATTTTGATTGCTGTGGCGCACACGTCAAGTTCAGGGTCATACAGCTGCGTAACGAGAAGCTGGATAGCCCATTTCGAATCGCCTACTCCTTGGACTCCTTGATTCTTGGATCGTGACCGGCTTGAGTATTTCCGGAGAACCTTTGTTGCGTAAATTCGTATGTCTTTAGTACCTGCTGTCAGAGCTTTCGACAACAACACTCTCGGATGCCCATGGAGCGAATAATCGAAGTTCGAGAGTAAAAGCTTGATTAAGTCTGGCCGCTGCTTAAGATCAACGATGTGGTACATCATGTTGATCATCCGCCACCGATCCATCATCTGCAAACCTTTTGGGTCACTGCTGAGCACGCCTATCATGGCGAAATAACCAGTGCACAGAGTTTCAGAAAGGCGCATCTGAGAGAACATAGGTGATTGGGCTGTTAGACCGCTTGCCTATGAATGTTTAGCTTTAGAGAGTACTAATGTGTTAGAAACCGCTTACAGGATCGCATTGTGCCAGGCATTCGGCGATTTGTCGCAGCAGTTTGTTTTCTGCAAGATACTTGACACCTTCCGACGTTTGAAGCAAAGTGTGCATTAGAGCACAGCCCACTTTCACATATTTTTGATTCGCTCTCGAATTTCTAGAGTCGGAAAACTTGTGTTTGAACGGCCTATAGAAGCTGACAATCCTTTTGATGAATTTGGATGCTTTGATTGCTTCGTCCAGACGTTTCCCGCTGAGTAATGGTCCTTCAATAATCTTAAGGATAATATCCCAATTCCATTTCATGAAGTTAGTGCTGCTCAAAACCTGTGTATCCAAGAGCATTTGGCGAAATGTAGCTTCGTCGAAAGGCACACCGGCGCCACTCTTTAAGGGTTCGTCGAAACGAGCCAAACTGTCAGTACTAGCATTTGCAGGAACATTGGCGATGGTGGTGATGGTCGACGGTGCTGACCTATACAGCGTGCGATTGACACTATCGATCTGGTATACCGTTCCAGTCGCAATATACCTTTCTTCAGTACCGAAATGAGACGCCGCTGCAAAAAGCTCAGGAAGTAACTGCAAATCGCTGCTCCAGGAAGAAGGCAACAGATTATCTGCAAGTTTTAAGACTTCTCCTATGAGCAAAGTAGTCTTGCGTTTGAGAATTTGATTGTCTGCGTCCTTAGTGACTTGAAGCAACCCAGGAAGCATACCTGAAGATATGAAGACAGCAAGGAGAAGCGCCGTGTAGTGGTCGATGAGATTCTTTTCAGCAGTCTCGTCCTCAACTGCCAGAGACGAGGCTATTTTGATAGAATTAGCTTTCAGGTTGGCCACGCGTCCATATGTTGTCAAACGGCGACCAGCCAAAAAAGCTGCTGACCAGGAAGGCGGCTTAATTCGAAGGAGGCTGAAAAGAAGGTCTATGACCGTCTCCCGAATAGCAGAATAAGGTAACATCAGTGACGAAATTAGCGATCTGATGGCCCGAAAGTCATACATCGAAAGGGTGAAGAGCCCTGGCCATGATTTCATGGCAGACGATATGGCTCTCGCATTCTGCTTTAAAATCTTTTCCCGACTAAATAACGAATCCGTAAATGCCGTGAACAAGATTTCAAGTTCGTGGCCTGAACGTAGATATATTCGCCGCTGCGGAGCGTCTAACAAATATAGAAATGCAGAGATCAGACCTTCAGAAGCGTCATAGGCGCCTTCGCCAAGGGCATCAGTGAGCGCTCGCAAGCCACCAGCTGCGACGAGAAGAGGAGGGTCTCTGATCATAATCTCAGCTAGCGTCTCAATACATATGGACCTCAGACGATCCTCGCCGTGCTCTGCAACAGACGCAACTGTTCGAACAACAGCTCTGGATATCTCGTGCACTCCATCCTTCACTTCCAAGAAGGCACGAACGAACTTGAGCGCCTGCTCGCGCTCAACATCAGCCTTCTTTTCTTTGATGAGAGACAAGATGACAAGATAATCTGTATTCAAGTTTCGAATCTTCTGTAAAGAACTTAGATCAGAGATTGCATGCCGTGTCATCCGATATCCAGCAGCAACAACTTCTCTGCTCTCACTGAGGAGCATCACTTGCATTCGCAGACCGAATATTGACCAGACCAGATCATACTTCAAAGTGGGATGTCGCTTAAAAAGATCCACCAGGTTATTCGCATTGCCAACATAATAATCGGGTGTCAGGCCCTCCATTTCCAGAGCTCGTAATATCTCAGCAAGAGCATATGTGGGAGATTCAGAAGGTTCTTCATAATCAGAACCTGCGGCACTCTTGGCCAGACTAGCGGGAGACCTAAGACCGCTGCTGTGGAATAGTCCAGCCATTCGAGCTCCTGTAGGGGTTGACGGAGCCAGCTGTTTTGGTCTTTGAAGGTCGGAGATCTGTGTCTTCAAGTGCTTGATGCGTTGATTTGAAGAATTTAGCTCCGCTTCGACTCGTGCCCGCTGTTCTTTGGTCTGCTTGGCCTTCTTGGTGTTTAAAGCTTCCAGCATATTTTCACTTCCCTCTTTAATCTTCATCTCTCGATTCAAAGATTCTGTCAGCGCTGAAATCATTTGTTCGGACACATGAGATTCATCTTCTTCCAGTCTTTCTAGACTCATGGAATTGATATCCGCCCTCGACCCAGCTCTTGGCACCGTTGTTTGGCTACGCATCTCAGAGCTGAAGCTTCCAGGCGCAGGCGAAGGAGCCAGGGAAGAGCCTCGGGGTCCATACGACGTGACGGAAGCGGATAGCGTCCTGGTCCCATTGGTACTTCCACCAGGATATTGCGAGACATCACGGTCGAAGCTCGTTCTTGACTGGGCTGTAATATAGGGACTCGACTGTTGGGTTTGAAGTGTCTTCTGAGTCGGCGTCGCGGACGAGCTCAGCATACTCGGTGGGGCAACCATCAGTCCATCGATTTAGGAATCCAATCTCTCTGTCTGGCGAGAGAATCCAGCTTGCTACAGCATCTGATGCGAGGCTATGGCCTTGAGGACGGCAATCGCATGCGGAATGGCGGAGATAATGGCCCAGTATAGTACACTGTAAAATAGTCCGCAGTTCGGTGAGGATGAAGCCAAAATGGTAATGTTGATGTTGGGGTTGATCTCGGACGGAGTGATTGATTCCCAACGCTGGAGGGATTGATGTTGCAAAGCTGGGCGTATAATAAGATCTGTGTCATCTGGCGGATCTAAGAAAATATTCAGAAGGTTGATAGCTATGTCGGCATTGGAATTCTGCGACCAGCTCTGGTCCCTTCAAGGTGTCCTGGAGACATGAAGTCGCGAATTGGATTCGTGAGGCCTGAATCCCAAGGCTGACAGCCACGCATGACAGGTACCTTGTTAGATATGTACATCTAAATAAATACTGTACATACTTCGTACAAACATACATACATACATAAATACTCTATACCATAGAATAACTAACTCGATGGACACTTCCATGGGCAATACAGCAGTAGTAGTAGTGCCTTACTTGAGAAGAGTGCTGATATGAAGAGTGCTATGCATGACCATCGGCATCCCGAGTGTATCGAAGTCAAACCCTTCGAAGTGCTATGCCATGGTGCGGTACTGAATATACATACATAGTATATCCCCCTATATTCTATGTATTTTCTATGCATACATACAGCTTAATGTGCCTTTCTAGTCGGTAGAAATAATAATAATAATAATAATAATAATAAGGCAGACAGGCCTTGAACTTCAGGCAGACAGCATCGCGGCGGGGAGCCCCTCAGGCTTTACTACGAAGTACGTACTGTCAACGACCCCTGACAGAAAGAAAAGAGGCCTTGCATTCCTAAAGCAGACGTCCGTGAACGACAACTCTACTCTACTCTACTCATAGGTACTCTCGACAGTATCAACGCCGTTAGTATAATAATATAATATTATATGTAATATTATAATATTACATTAATTATCGATGCCACGGCTGTAGATTATAATGTCGGCGACACAATTCAATCAATCTGTGGTTTTGTGAGGAAATACTTCGTATCAAAGGGCCGACCTATTACACAACTTCTAGCAAGGCCTGATCTGATGCCTGATGAACAAATTGAAGTACCTGAGGCACAATACGTGCCGAGCAGTGCACCGTAGCAAGCACATCGGCGCACTCCGACCCCGCGCGAGCCCGGCGAGGACGCCAGTAAAGCTCTAAAGCTCTTAACATGGCATCATAAGAGCATTCTCTTCTTCGATCAGCCAACAAACTCCTCTAAGACGTCTCCACCAGCATTGCTCTCCATTTCTATTTGCCTGTCTCCAGGCACATTCCAGTCTCCAGTTTCCACCCACTTCCACTTCCCTTTCCCTAGCCGCTCAAGCCGTACTCCGCTCGCAGCCTCCAATAACCTTATCCAAACCCCGACATCAAGGTTACAAGATACCATTCAGATAAGCTGGTGACTTCTATATAAGGACTCTGGTCAACCCCCTACCATTCACTGTTCTGTATTCCAGATTCAATAGCGACATACACTGTCATCTGCCACTGTCGCGCCATTGCCATTGCCATTGAATAACGTACTTCTCATTATATTTAACTGAGTTAAACTCCATTACTCCGCGCGCCCTTGATTCCAGCCCCAAGAAACGCTTGCTCGTCATCCCAAAGCTACCATGGCCTCCGTTGTTTCAGCCCGTTATGGAAAGGACAATGTCCGCGTCTACAAAGTCCATCGTGATGAGCAGACAGGTGTTCAGACTGTCACGGAAATGACTGTCTGTGCCTTATTAGAAGGAGAGATCGAAGACTCGTAAGTCTTTGGCAAGGTCTACGTCTAGCCGAGTTCATGCTGACAACTCCCTCCAGATATACCAAGGCGGACAATAGTTCCATCGTAGCCACTGATTCGATCAAGAACACTATCTACATCAAGGCCAAGGAGAATCCGGTGACGCCTCCAGAGCTCTTCGCCAGTATACTCGGCTCTCACTTCATCGATACGTACAAGCATATCCACGTCGCCCATGTCAAGATCATCACGCACCGATGGACCCGTATAACCGTTGACGGAAAGCCACATCCGCATTCATTCTACCGCGATGGAGTCGAGACGAGGAATGTTGAGGTGACCGTGCGGGAGGGCCAGGGGATCGAGATTCGCAGCGGCATCTCGGGACTTCTGGTGCTGAAGAGCACTGGATCGCAATTTCATGGCTTTGTTCGAGATGAATTCACCACTCTTGGCGAGACCTGGGATCGTATCCTCTCCACCGAAATCGACAATGCTTGGGTATGGAAGAATTTCCCGACATTGTCAGCAGTGAGGGCATTTGTTCCAAAGTTCGACAAGGCTTGGGAGGATGCGCGAGCCATCACGCTGAAGTTATTCGCCGAGGAGAACAGCCCGTCCGTGCAAAGCACCATGTATAAGATGTGCGAGAAGATCTTGGAAGCAGTTCCAGATGTTTTAACGGTGGAATACTCGCTTCCTAATAAGCACTACTTCGACATTGGTTAGTTTCCTCATATCTTGATGTCAGCGAATTATCACTAACGAACTTCCCAGATCTGAGCTACTACAAGGGTCTCAAGAATACGGGTGCGGATACAACTGTCTTTGCTCCCCAATCAGGACCAAATGGCCTGATCAAGTGCACTGTTGGACGTAACAAGTTTGAGAAAGGAAAATTATAGATGTCGCCTCTGATTACTAGCGAGCATCTGTCCGGCGTTGTGCTTCGGTGTATTCCTATGGCGTTTAATATCCACAGCGCAAGCCGTGAATCTAGAATTATAAATATATATTACATAACAATAAGAATATTTCTCATGGCTGCATGTCTTTCTGCAAATGGTTTGAATAATTATGAGATTTATTCATGCCTGCATTGTCCCTGGGTTTCTGGATTTACTGCCAAACATGTCGTCGAATATATGCACTCGTAGACCGTATACATTACATCGAAACACATCGCTGTGTATTTCTTGTGACGGTGATATTTTGATTTCCCTTTCCATGCCCTTGCACCACTCAGGATTCCAAATGATTTACAACATATCTATACAGCATTTGTCTCTTCCAAGCCCAATCTTACAGAGGTCCTCTCCGTTATGCCTTCAGCTCCTGTTTTGAAGTCTCCTTCAGACTCTCCGGCCACTTTGCAATATTGCTCACCCCGTTAAACTTTACAATATTCGCTTTATATGGGTGTGCCTCTCCCTCAAACGCCTTCAGCCGTGCTAGCCTGTCATCTCTCAACCTGTTCTTCGGCAGCATGCCCGATACCGCCTTCCTGAGCACCTCGGCGCCGCCGAACTTCTCCATCAGGCCCTCCATGTTGATTTGCTTGAGGCTACCAGGCCGTGTGTTGTGACGGTAGTACTGCTTCTGGTACATCTTCTTGCCTGTTACACGCAGCTGCGAGCAATTGGTGACGACGACATAATCACCGCAGTCAGTCGATGGATCCCATATCGGCTTATGCTTGCCGCAGAGAATGGTCGCGATACGAGAGGCCAGGCGGCCGAGCGAAGGAGGGACGAGGAGAGGAGAGTCGGCTGCAGGAAGAGGACGGATGGTGGACAGAGCATGGTGAGGAGTAGTGGCGGAAATATGGTGCCATGTGCGAGAGTAGGCAAGCTTGGTCTAGATGAATTGAGGTCAGAATCGAATTTGACGAAGAGGCTTCGAGGATGCGAAGAGAGGAAGAGTGACTACGCACTAGGCCATTGGTTTGCGACATGGCTGGCTGTGGAAAGCCCTTGGGCCAATGAAGCTGCCGACGATGATTAGAGGAGGTAGAAGAAGGGTCGACAGCCGTGAAGATGGTGGATGGTCGCTGTGTTGAGGTTGAATACTCAATAATGCTGCTGCGCTTCAAATTGCCAAGACTCGTGATCAGAATTTAGTCGGCGCTCGCGAAAGGCGCCAATCCCCGAATCACGGCGACGCAGGCGCGGCTATGGCCGGCCGGAGCGGATTATCAAGCACAAAGAAGGGCGGAACGAATCTCGTCATTTGGGGCCCCAGGCCCCCACCATCCCCCATCATCTGGTACAAAATGAAATGATGTAGATTACTGTAAACGCTTTTAGTGCAGTCCTTGTTATTGAAGTATTCTTATAATATCCTTCTAGGTTTTTGTTTTTGCTATATTCTTCAGCGTCAAGCAGGTTGCAAAGTTATATAACCATGCCTATCACAACGCCATTCCAGGTATGCCACGGCAACTTCTCGGATCAATGCGGGGTTGCTGACTTCACATATCAGACCTTGTTTGCGGTTCCCATGACATGCGAGAGCTGCGTCAAGGATGTATCGAGCTCATTATACAAGCTCGATGGTATCTCAAAAGTGGAAGCAAACCTGAAAGATCAATTAGTATCCATTGAAGGCACAGGTTCGTCGCCTCTAGCAGACCCCTATTCCGGTTGGGGAAGCACAGGCATTTGCTGACCCCGATCACAGCTGCACCATCTGCGATCGTTACGGCCATACAAGAAACTGGAAGAGATGCTATCTTGAGAGGTTCTGGAACAACCGATAGTGAGCCTTATCCTCTCTCCATATAATACATCATTGTCACGTGTTAATATTCTTGGCTTCTCCACAGGCGCAGCAGTATGTATACTCGAGACACACTCAACTGCGGCAGCAGATAAAGTAAAGGGACTGGTGCGAATGGTGCAAGTCGCACCTTCTCTGACGCTCTTCGATCTCACGATTCGCGGGTTATCTCCAGGAAAGTACTGGGCGACAGTTCGAGAGACTGGTGATATCTCCCAAGGTGTTATTTCGAGCGGAGCAATGTGGAAGGATACCACGAAAGAGGAACCTTCGAAGCCCAAGGGGCGCCTGGGAACTGTGGACGTGGGAAAGAATGGAATAGGAAGCGTCTTTATCGATAGGCCAATTCAGGTCTGGGAAATGATAGGAAGAAGCATCGTGGTTTCGAGACAGCATGAAGGTGAAGGCAAATTTGAGAAGAATGACGAGGATACTCTCATAGGCGTTATTGCCAGGAGTGCCGGGGTATGGGATAATGACAAAACTGTCTGCTCTTGTTCCGGGAAGACGCTGTGGGAGGAGAGAGTGGACGAGATTAAAAAGGGAATGCTCTGAAAGCCTAGCAGAAGTTTAGGGCAATTCGCTGGGATCTTGATATCCGATGGCTTTATTCCGATTCATAGGATATATGTAAAGATAACCTCTTGATACAATAAATCTTGGATTCAAGATAGGCAGACCGGAGTTTGAAACCATTGTTCCTTCGAAGGTTTCCATGCGTGGATCAAGTCGGTTATGACACAACGAACCACTCTGGTGATCTTTCAATGATTGATTGAAACTAAAGCAACGTTCGATCAGTAGCCTGTGCAAGGCGGATCAGGTCTCGAATGTTTATGCGTCGAATATTAAGTTGGTCAAAAGAGAGACAGAGACCATCGACCTCACTTGCAGAGATGAGAAGCATTGATAATCTACCTTGCATTACATGTTTTAAGCAGATCTAACCGATCTTATGGAACAGGTGCGCCATGTGCGTCGCGGAGATATGGATCCAATAGAGAATTGGGTTCTCCGTATTTCGCAAGAAGAACAGAAAGGTGAGACAGTGACGAGAGTTATATCATACTATGCAATGGCAAGATCAGACCAGACGTAGCAGTTGAATCTGGCCATATGTGGGGGAATGGGCAGACTCCCACTATATGGCATCGATGATATGAAGTGATGAACATCCTTCCTTCCGGCAATAATGATCATCTCAAACGGCAGTGAAAACGAAGCGAGTTTCGAAGAGGAGTGCCGCCTCACCCCGACGGTCTGGCAAGTATTCTGTAAGCAAGTGACAACGGCAAGAAACCTTGCATAGAGTAGAGTTGAATATCAACTTAGTAGCCTCCTGATATTATATTTTACAGGTGAAGTGAAGTAAGTAGCGGTAAGGCTGGATATGTCGTCTCCATGGGTTTCTATGGTCGTCCGCCTTTGACGATGACAATAATGGAGAAGCAGAGGGTGTGAGGCAGTGCACGATGGACCATGAAAACCATGTCTCCGTGATGGGAGCTACATTTTTGTCGCCGTTGGATATATGGCTATTCAGGGTCTAACGAATGGCGAGCGGCGAGCGGCGCCTTATGTTGGTGGAGATGGCGACGGTGAGTGTTGGAGTAGTTGGAATTCCAGTTATTATTGAAGGTGGTCTGGGGCTGGCTACCTGGAACCGACACACAGGCCAGGAATAGAGTACTTTTGATAATAATAATAATAATAATAACAATAATGTTTATGAATGTAATTGTATGCGTATGTAGCTAGCTACCCTATTACTATTACTGTACATGTACATGTACTGTATACTATATATTGTGTATTGTGTACTATATACTATATACTGTATGCTGTGTACTGTGTACTCTGCATCCGTACATTTAAGCGCCCTTGGAAGGCAAGATGCCATCCCTTGCTTGGACCCTCGAATCCCTTCGAACGTTGGACGCGCCAGAATTAGATGTGATCCCTGGCCGCCAGCCAATCAGCCACCAGACCCCAAGACCTGGAACACTCGCACTCGGGACCAGGCTTTCGCCGCTTTGCCGCTTTGACCGCCGCCCATCTCCTGTCCAGTGTCCGCTGCGTACAGGCACAGAATGTGTCTGCTGAGTTGGAGTAGCCCTACCGTACCTACTACTCCGACCTGCGAGTATTAATGTGCCCACGAAAATAATGTCAATTCACGGATACTACATATGTATCATGTCTGCAATACCCACTGTCTCACCCTCAAAGCGGCGTGGGCATGGGCGTGTAGGAAGTCCACAAAAGTCACGATGCCGAATCACTAAATGTCCCAGCGTTAACGCTGGGCAGTCACAAAATGCCCGGGCTCTTCCACCATCCTTGCTCTCTGTGCTCTACCAGGTAGTCTCTCCCCGGCGCAATGCAGAAATGAATGCAATCGTGCCTTTTATGGAGTATGTAGGTACATATGCACTGTTGGATGTGCTACACGCACAAGCCAATTCAGTACTCAGTACTCAGTACTCAGTACTCGTAGATGCTTCGTCCCTCCTCTCCCCTCCCTTTCCCCGCCTGCGCCCATCTCTATTATTCGGAGCAGAGTTCCAGTGTCTTTTTTACCTACCAACCTACCTACCTGCCAAACTCACCATTTATCTTTCCTTTAACCCTTAATCCTCACATCCATCCTCATTCAATCAATCCAGAGCGAAAGTCCCGAGCACGGCGACCAGGCCCTGTCATCCTCTCCTCTCTTCAACCTCAACGCCCCCTCGACGCTCTTCCTCGGCGCTCTCCCCAAAAACCTTACTCTAACCACCCCCCAAGCCTCCAAGCCTGCATGTCCGCATGCTCTTCCACATTTCCTCTCTAGCCTCAACCAACTCACTTGCGCTCCCAATCCGATCTTCAGTTTACGCGCTGCCACGCTGCCACGCTGTTCACGCACTCGCTTTCTTGCCTAGCGACGCTATCACTCGTTCTTCTCAGCAAGCAGGCTTCGTTCATCTTGCATCGTTGCTATCACCAGTTGTGGCGTGACCGATAATCTGCACGATCTCTCGCTCCTACAGTACATAGAGTACCTTTCTTTGCCGGGTCTCCTCTTCCTCTGATCCAAATCAATATCAACCCGAGTCTCAGTCTCACCACATATTGATAGCCCTTCTACCATCTGAGAACGACTACTGTGTATTCAATTCCGCTGCTTCCCCGAGCACCTATAGTCCTTTCGCAGACACCATATATTCGCGTTTGAGCAGCAGCAGCATTGCGCCGAAGGGAAATCTATACAATCTATACAGACGCTGGAAGACAGACAATATCACAATCGTCATATCGACACCCCCATATAGGCTTGGCCGCTAGACGGCGACTGGCCTTTTGTTGAAAGAAAGAAGAGCCTGGGTTGCTTTTGAGACTTCTAAAATATGTCATTAAAACAGGCAAGTCATGCTGGAAACGAATCGTCAAGTTGACACTAATCACCTATTCCAGGAAATCGAGACGTGGGTCGCCGCGCTGGCGCATTACGATAATAACGAATTCGATGAAGCACTGAAGACTTTTGATGGGATCTCAGACACATCGAAAATTTTGTTCAATTGCGGTGTCATTCATGCGACACTTGGGGAACATGAGAAGGCGGTATGTCAAAGGCGTCATCCTTCCCAATATATCTGGTCGATAAAGTCTAATCGTTGGGAAGGTCGAATGCTACCAGAGAGCTGTACGGCTTGACCAGTACCTCGCTGTCGCATATTTTCAGCAGGGTGTCTCGAACTTCCTGGTGGGGGATTTTGAAGAGGCGCTTGCTAATTTCAACGACACCTTATTGTACTTGAGAGGAAACAACATGATCGACTACGCCCAACTGGGCCTCATGTTTAAATTGTACTCATGCGAGGTGCTTTTCAACCGTGGATTATGTTACATTTACTTGCAGCAGAAGGAGGCAGGAATGCAGGATTTCTCCTTTGCGGTGAAAGAGAAGGTTGTCGAGGATCACAATGTTATTGACGAAGCCATCAGAGAAGAAGCTGAGGTCAGATATCATGTTGCAAATGCATCAAACTTTCAATACTGACATACTTCTCAGGGCTACACTGTCTTCTCAATACCAGTTGGTGTTGTCTACAGGCCCAATGCGGCCAAAGTTAAAAATCTCAAAACGAAGGACTATTTGGGAAAGGCGAGATTGGTGGCAGCTTCTGATCGAGCAAATGCATTTACAGGTTTTGCAGGTTCAGAAATAAAAAACGTAAGTTGGTTTCCGTGGCTAAAGGCTTGGAGCTGATGAGACCTAGGCGTCAAAGATGTCAGATGCGAAAGACGACCGGCCCGCAGAGAACCTCTCTTTTGCAGCAGCGAACCTTGTCAAACCGGGTCTATCAAGCAAGAGGCAACAATCTGAGCCTCCACTCAACCGAAATGTCTTTCCACCAACACCACCTCCCGAATCGGAGAGAACCTTGTCAGGATCTAGTGGTGCTCCCAGCCAACTGAGTAGAGGAGCTTCAGTTCGTAATGGGACGAGGCCGGTGCCTGCAAAGCTTAATATCGAGAAAGCTCTGCCGCCACAGAGATACGAAGTTCGCGAAGAGCCTCCGAAGAGACAGCCTACGACTCGCGCTGCATCTGAAACCCGTGGCCCGATGCGACGAGAAGAGTCACGAAGAAGGGAACCACCGCCACCTGCGCGTAGACGAGCATCGGAGGAGGAGGAGGAGGATGAATATCCGGGCGAGCTCTATGACATGTATCGGAACTCTCGAGGTGCTAAGCCTAGGAGCCGACCTCAGCCACGCTATATCGAGGAGGAAGAGGAGGAAGGCAGTGACTACGATGATGGGCCGTTTGATGAGAATGATTTCGAGATGCTCCCTGGCCGTCCAGCAGCGCCTCGTTCTCGTGCAGTATCTACATCCGGTCGCGCAGCATCACGCAGACCGGATATCCGGAAAGTGCGCGTAAAAGTTCACGCGTCGGAAGATACTCGATATATCATGATAGGAACAGCAATCGAATACGCTGACCTTGTCGACAAGATTCGGGACAAGTTTGCCGTGCGCAAGCGATTCAAGCTCAAGATTCGCGATGATGATCTGCCAGATGGTGATATGATTACAATGGGTGATCAAGATGATTTGGAGATGGCCCTGATGTCAGTCAAATCCAATGCCAAGCGAGAAAGGACTGAAATGGGCAAGATGGAGGTGAGTGTCTCGATTCATTAAATGCCATGATTAATTACTAATTGAGTTCCCACAGCTTTGGATCCAGGAACTTTAGAAATCGAGATCTCCACATATCAAGGAGGGCCAGTGGAGCGACAGACTAGAAGATTTGCATTTTATCCGTGTTATTTCAGCGAGACTTCGGCATATAGATCACCTCTTACCTGCATCTATCATAATCTTATACCACGTCTTCTCAGTTGACCTGACAGACAAAGAGCCATATATGCTCGAAACATAGCTAGGACTTAGAAATCAAGAATCCTTCAAACATTGTGTGTGTAAGCATGAGATGCATTAATGCAGGTGCACTTCCTGGGCACGTCATGTCGACGATCAACAAAGCGATGACTCCATGTCAGCCTTCGTTTGAATCTAACAAAGGCAATGCTGTATGTTGTATATATTGGAGTCGCAATATGGGAATTATGGCTGATGATTGATCTACGATTTGATGAATGTATGTAAATGCAAGCAAGGATGCCAAGTACATACATACATGCTTTACATGTCATGCATGGCATGGGTTGGTGAACGCGAGAGAGTGCATTATGCACCTGTATGACAGAATCGCATTGGAACTGGGCGAGATAAAGACAATAGGCACAAAGGTACACACAGCTGTCAACTGTAGAGCTTCGAGCTTAACGAGCCCCAATTAAGAAAACAACCATCCGATCTTCATTATTCAAAATATCCTTCGTATTCGGTTCCCATGGCTAAGTAGATTTTTCGAAAGTCCGTATATACCTCATATCTTGTACCAATTTGCCTTCGCAATCTGGTTTCCTGATTCCCACTTTCTTATCGTCCAAAGCGGTTGCTTGCTTGGTTGTCCCTCCAACGGCAAGGCATCCCCGAGAAGCCGCTTACTCTAGAATACGGGATAAACCGACCACAGAAACGTTGCACTCACCAGAGCATCGTCACCGAGGCTCTTAGCTATTGGAATTGATCTACGGAGAGGTCCGGATGTGATACTCTCTTATGTCGAGAGTCAATCATCAACCTCAAAATTCGCGCGAGTCAAAGTCTTGACTCGAGTGCGACGGGGCCAGCACATGCAAGGCTCTTGAAATAAGACGTATGTGAGGTGAGATTGCCTTCCTTCTTGCGACAAGATGTCGCAAAGACCAACATTCCTCATAAGTATGACAGCATAGCTGATAGTCATTTGGATTAGGCCATGTCTGTCCACGAAGCAGATGACGACAGTCCCACCAAGCCGCACAATCCATCTACTCCGCGACGCTCTCCAGCTGTGAGGCGTACCCCAAATGGCTCGCTCAGAAAAGATGTGTCGGCGAATAAAGCCTCCACTCCACAAAGTGCGCCAGCTCGACCAAGGACTGGTGCGAAGAAGAAACCGGAGGCAACCTTGCTGGGCGACTTCCTCCTCGGTCGACCATCCGCGAGCAGGACGCGGCGCAAGTCCTCAGGCATTGTTCATGTGGAGATGAAGACCAGCGCTGTGAATAAATTGCAACCTCCAGGAGGTGTGAAAGATAGGGTCAAGCAATGGCAGAAAGCTAGTGCAGCAGCTGTTATTGACGATCCGCTCATGCCAGCCAATGAACCGGGCCAGGATGACGACAACGACGACGCCAACGATCAGAATACACGGCATTTGGACGTAGAAATACTACCTAAACCGAAACTCGAAACACGGAAGAATAGTTCGCCTATACCTGCGAGGGCGAAAGGTACTCCCAAGAAGAGAGTTGTCAGTGACAGCCATTGGATGAAGAAAGATATAAAGAGTCAACCCAAAAAACCAGATCTCTTGCTTAATATTTTCGTTGATTCTACGAAAATGAGAAAGGGCCCTATGCCGAAAGCACGCGCCGCAAAAGGGCTTCCGAAGGACTTCGTGGAGACTAATTGGGCAAACCCGCCGCTTGAGCGCAAGATACAAGATTGGGCGAATCGGACGGCTGGACACGACCTGTCCACAAAGGATGAAGATTCTGGACCAATATCAAGAAAGACGTCACATGCAAATGGAAGTCATCGTTCTTCACCAAAGGAGGCACTTCCTGGAAGTATTGCAAGATCCGATTCTTCATCAGTGACTGGATCAGATGATACTTCTAAGGCAGAGTCGGCAATGCACAATGACATAAACGATGGTATCAGGGTAAGGCCTATAGGTAAAAAACGTAGGAAAAGAAATGCTTCGATCGAACCTGCAGACGAGGGGTCTGTCGATGTCGGAGCCAAAGAACAACTTGCGCGAAAAAGATCTATCGACGATGGGATCAGGATAACCCCCATTGACGGCGATTCTGTGAATGAAACAGGGAAGTCCAGTGCTTTGAATGAGAACCTGCGCAGGGATAATAAGAAAGGGATGCCGCAAACCGATGCTCCTGGCGAGACAGTAAATAAGGGCACTCTTCGAGGGGCGCTGAAACAGCGTTCTAAACATGATTCGAAAACCCAACATGTGTCCGCATCGAAAACGAAGAAGCAATTCAAAACCGAGCATGAGCCTGTGCAAGCCAGCAGCATTTCAAGTACATCATCCGATGACGACGAAGACCTTCGAAGATCAGACGATAGGCTTCATCCCTCTCACAAGAGGAAAGTGAGCTTTGAGAAGTCTGCAGTTGAAGATGATGAATCCCTTGCAGATATTCCGGTGGGCTTTTCTGCTTTCAGCGTTCTTGATCTTGCTGGAGGGCGCGATGTTAGGTGGAACAGACCGTCAAAACCACAGAGAAAGGCGAGCCTCGTGACCGTACCAAAGGTTTTGAAAAAGGTCTACAATGAAGGGATGAAGATGGTCCAGGATACCGTGGATCCGCCGCGTATTGTTATCAACCAGCCAGCAAGTATTGAATCTTGGCTCAACGGAACTAGCGATCCATTCGTCGACAATTGTTCAAAACCAGAAAATGTGGTACACATCAAAGGCTCAAGGGCATACGGACGGAGTCGTCATGAAGGTGGGACTTCTCACGGAGCACGTCAAGGGAATTCCGAAGGTGAAGAGGAAGAAAGCAGCATGAGAAGAACAAGAATCCGAGAGCGAAGTTCTTTGGGACGAAGCCAAGGCCAGAACCTCATGTCGAAAAGAACCGATGCCTCCGGGGTTCTGAAGGAAAAACAAACTCCTCAAAGCATGGATGGCGAGGTACAACATGGCGAAGCCTCGCTAGCACCTAGTCTTCGGAGGACCCCAGCCAAAAGGAACGCGTCTTCCCCTATCTTCTCCAGGAAGACATTTGCCAAAGAACGTGTTGTTCGCAATCCTAGCAAACCATCCCTTTCAAGCAACGTTGAAATCGATCTGTCGAGCATGGCCTCTACTACAAGCAAATCGAAAGAGAGCAGGAGTCTGTATAATTCAGAGAATGGTATGGGTGACGAGGACTCTGGACATAGCAGGACTTCATTGGAAAATACCGTGGATGACAAAATACCTCCGGGCAGCTCTCGTCTTTCAACGCAATCTCACCCTGACGCTCCACACAGTCATTCTCCCAGCAGAAGCAGCCTGGTCAATGAACGAGAGCTTCCTACACCACGCAGAAGCCATTTGCCCACAACTGCTTCAGTTGAGACATTGACTACGTATCTCTCGCAAACAGAAACTGCCTCCAGCACTTCTCGAACCAGTACAAATTGGCACAGCTCAAACATGTGTTGCCCTTCTAAAGCTACTGATACGGCCTCTTCCATTTCTACCCAAGTAACCAGTCCGTCAGGTATAAAGCGACGCTTGACAAAACACTCAGATTTGATGTCAATGCTGTCCTTACCTGACACAGCCCTACCACCAGGACGGAGTGCGACCATCATTTCAGCCAGAAGTATTCCAACAAGACGAACTTCCATATCCACTGGTAATATTGCTCAAATATTAGCAGAAGTCGCTACAGATGAGGAAACGTTCATGCGTGAACTCAGAACTTTGGTGGATGGAGTCATACCAGTCTTATTGAGTTCTGTTCTGTCTAAATCTGAGTCGGCAGTGGCCTCTAGATTTCTTGGTTCTCCCTCTGACCAGACAGCAAGCACCGAAGTTGTTACAAAGCCTATTGTTGACATGGGGATTGCCCTTGAGCGTCTCAAAAATTTGCATAGGCGAATATCAGTCAGAGACGTGGGTCAGTTCCTTCACTGGGCATCTGGGGCTTACGACGTTTATGACGATTACCTCACTGCTTGGAGACTGGAGTTTGACGATCTTGTGGTGAATCTTGCTCCTGCAACTCTCACGACAGATGATGATAAGGCTCCATATCCAGCAGACGTGTACACTGAGAGGGTCGACGTGGCTCATCTCCTCAAAAGACCTTTGAGCAGAGTCAGATATCTGGCAAAGGCTGCAAAGGTATGCATGGCTTATATGAAGGAAATGGCTCCTGCTAACATCACAAAGGGTCTTTCTCTCGCTCAACCATCACAAGAAAGTGAGCTCATCAATAAACAATTTCAATGCTTGCTAGACAAAGTCCGTCGCCGTACTAAAGAAGAGAACGCAAGAAAGCAAGACAGACTTGCCAATAACACTGATCCGACCAGAGCACGAGATGTGAGGACATTAGCTTCATTAAAGGATGTTCATATAGATCGAACAAGGCAGGTAAAAGCCAAAGAGTTTTTCGATTTTGATCTTCAACATTCGAATGGGCAGCGTATGGCATGCGAAATCGAGGTGATAGTCAGAGATAGCTCTCGCGGTGCTGGAGATATACTCATCTGCGAAGTTGATGATCGACATAATCAATGGCTACTATTTCCACCTATCGATCTAGATCGAATTTCTGCTCGCAAAGGAGAGCTGCCCAAGGATTTAATCGTTATGATTCGAGGCTTTCATGATGGCATGGAATGGCGGGAGCACTTCATATTAAAAGCCGAGCAGGCTGAAATCGCCGACGAATTCGTTATGATGCTTGGCTCGGAGCCAATGCCGCCTCTTATCTCACGCTTCGACTCTCAATCTTCGCCAGATATCTCTCCTGAGAACCCCTTAATGAGTGGAGCATTGCCATGTGTTGACTCGATTGATGTGCCTATTGGCGAAGAGGCGAGATTTCAAGATCTGGTTCAAAGAACCAGTGTTCGCACAGAGAGTCATCATGCCTCAGTCAGCGATCACGTATTGCCCAAAGTGCAAAAAACGCCCGAGGCTCGTCATGCTTCTTCGTCTTCGTATCAGGATGCTGCTGATATAAAAAGACAATCCACTACAGAAGAGATCTCCAAATCAATCCAGAAGAACATGCGCACCAACTCATCACCACATATGCAGGCAGCTAATTTAGCGTCGAAGGATCTACCACTCAAGTCAAAAGCTCAAGCCACACCGGAAATGTTTCCCGGTAAAAATACAATAGATTCCACCGTCTCTGGAACATCCTCCCCATCAGCAGCTGTGGAAATTCCCGCTCTCGGATCTTCAGCTCATAGTCCTAGTCAGATGGATGAGGCTCCACCACCACCAGTACATAGGCATAAGATCTCCCGCAGCTTGGGATCAGATTTGCCGGCTTTTAGCATTGTTAGTTCAGGAACGAACAGCCGACGCTCGTCCTCGCCGCTAAAATATGAGTATCAACCCTCACAGGGTTCCGCAACTTCTTTATCGCCTTCTTCATCAGACTCTTATGACACAGATTCTAATTCTGATTTTTCACATGATGATGAGTTAGAACCTGAGACTACTGCATACTCCATGCAGTCGAGGAGCTCCGACTTGCTTCCAACCTCCCTTCTGCTGCCGAAGCAAAATTCATATTGTCTGAAGTTCTTGGCGCATATCTCATGTTGGCGGGTGCCGCCTGGTCGATGGGACGATCTGCAGTCGGAATTTTGCTCAATCGTTGTAACACCAGGATTGATTGAGGCATTTGTCTTGAATGCTTCTCACTCTTCGCCAGAACACTCTCAGAGTTCAAAGCTACCAAATCAGCAGCCCCTTGTTGCACTTGTTTTAACACCAGTCGTCATGATACGTCAAAGTAATGCTCTGGATATCGAGATACATTCTCCGCCGTTGCAGACTTCTCTATTAAAATGCTCTCATATTGTGAGGTTTCGGTCGAGAAGTGATCAGGACTGCCGCGGTTTGTATGCTGCAACCTACAAAGCTCGCCAAGATAATGAACAGTATAAACGGCTACAACAGCAGCGGATACTGAGTGATTACGGTAGGCACGTTGATCAAGCAACTGGCGACGGCAAGATACGGCATAGTTGGTTTGGGCGGAAAAAGAGCTATCGAGCGTCAGGCCGGGCGTCATCAGCCGCAGGTTCCGACGGGAGCGCTTTCTCTCTGGGTACGGCCTTCTTGGCTCTGAAGCGTATGAGCAATGGTGGCAGCTTCAATATTGATAGATCGAGCCTTAATGTCGACAGGATTCATAATGGCGCTAAATCCCGAGGCTCGAGTTTGTATACTACATCCGATTCCGCAAGTTCTGGGTTTACCCCACCTCGAACACCTACAGATCCCAGCCTCGCGACGACAGGCACCATAGACACTTCGTTATTTGACACCACCAACCTAATAATACGCCTCTATCGTGCCGAGACGTCCTCTCAATGGGTGGAGATTGGACTTTGCCGCATAACAATTGGGCCAGCGCCACCAGGGATGCGGCAGGCGTCTTCCTTGTATACTGGCATCCCGAAACGAGTAACGCTGATGCAATGCCACGATGAAAAGCCAACAAATATTATCAACAGACGATTCAGTATTGGAGGCGTCCGAGATGAAAATAAGTCTCCATCGATCTACTTCGATGGCGTTCTGGGTTCTCGGTGCTTCTCCCGTGTACAACGAGTAGGAATCGTCATGAATGTCTGGGAAGAGATGATTGGTCCAAACGGCGAGATTGGAATGGCTGGTGCTGTTGGTGGAGTAAGTGGAAGGCAGAGGAAATGGATGTTCCAATGCTCAAATTCCTCGCAGGCGCGATGGATATTCGCGCTGTTGGGAGGCGGAGTCTAACTAAAGTAGAGAGGGATTGACTGTTTATCTTTGCAATACGTCAGCTGTTTCTGACATGAGAACAAGACGATATTAAAAGACGTGGGTTATATAGCAGGATGATTGTCTTTGCAGCTTGTAGACATTCTTTGTTTTGTATTTGTTTGGATTAACTAAGCGCGAGGCCTTTTATAAAGGGGCGAAATAAAGGTGTTAGAGAGTGCTGAGGAACACACACTCTAAGCAGTTATTATAAGTATTAAATTAGACATATGCAAGATATTACTATATCACATTTAAATGTAAATAAAACATAATAAAAACTATAGTTTATTAATTCTAGTCATAGTTTTAATAAATGGTAATTAGCAAATTGATGCCCCCAGCCGCTCACTTTAAGGACGAGGTCTTCGAGCGTGCCCGCGCCCGCCTGCACGCCAGACGTTATGTTAGAGCAATTCAGTAGATGTTTTCTTAGTAATTGTGGTATGCAGTTACAGTCATTATGGTCATTAAAGTTCTGGCATTAGGCTAATAGTGGCTAATAGCTCTCAGTGACTGGACTTATTAAAACCGTGGGCATATGTCGAGATCTTAGCAACGGCAAATGGCAGCATGTTAGATCACAGCTAAATTCCTCACGCCAACAGCTTAAGTGAAAATCTTCATGATGAATTTATAACATTTACATTTTGTTCCGTTATGCAAGTAAAGCCGAACGCCGTCCCATACGCAGCAGTAGTTACACCGGAGAAAGAGACAGCCCTCCATATCCTGACCATGGACAAGTGGCCCCGTACATTCCGAGCAAAGAGATAGCACAATTATAAAGAAAACATCTACTCGATTGCCCTAACATAACGTCCGGCGACAATGCAGTGATCGCGCTCGAATGGTTCTATAGTAGCTGGTCAGTATGTCTGCATATCAAGTCAAGGACTGTCCGAACTTACCCAGAGTCAATTGCTCCAAAGGCTTGATTCTCTCCTCTCTGAGCTTCTGGACCTCACGTGCAAAGACAGCTTCTGGTGCGGCAGTAGAATCGATGCAGTTGGCCTTGATGGAGACAACAATACCTCCTCCAACCTTGAGGAACAGATGTGCGTTGAGGCCGACAATACGCGCTTGATCGGGTTGAGCGACATCAGCAAAGATGACATCAACCATGGAAACAAGCATTCTGTAGCGGAGCGGATGACGAGCATCCTCAATGATTGGGATGACGTTTGTGCGGTGAGTAGCCATGTTGATCAGATCACGGCCAGATCTGTGGGAGAATTCGACAGCGAAGACGGTACCAGTTGGGCCAACAATGTCAGCAACGTGGGAGACGGATGTACCAGAGGCGGCACCAAGGTAAAGAACCTTGGCTCCAGGCTTGATGAAGATCTCGTCCAAACCACCAAGGACACCAGCAGCCAACTTAGATCGGAAAGGATTCCACACGCGGTATTCTGTCTTGGTCGTGTTTGGGGTTCCATCCTCGTTCACGCCCGAGGTGTTCTCGACGGAAATGCGCTTTTCGCCGTAGACTGACTCTCCTGGCGCCATGTTCTTGGTGACCAACATGTCCTCCTTTCCGCGAGCAACGAAGATACCTCCGTGACGATGGGGCTCCTATGAAAGTGATAAAGTCAGCATTGTCGCAGTCACATCGGTCAAGAAGAGCGCATACAACAATGGTTTTCGCTCCGCCCCTCGCACCACCGCCGCGTCCACCGCGGGGGGCACCACGTCCTCCTCTTGGTGCGCCACGACCACCGCGACCGCCTCTGCTATCACCTCGACCCCCTACCCTCCGGTCAGCAACTTGGTTTCTTGTAGACTTTGCACAGGAAGTATGCAGTAATAGAAGATCCTTAGAACGGCAGTAGCCCTAAGGATCTCATTGTAATAACTGACCTCTGCCACCACCTCCGCGAGCTCCAAATCCACCACGTCCTCCACGGTCACCACCTCCGCGTCCACCAAATCCGCCGCGGCCACCACGGTCACCGCCACCGCGTCCACCTCTTGGAGTAAATGCCATCGTAAAATATGCGCTTCGATTGGCACACTGTGGATGTCGTGGTAGATAAGAATTTGCGACGTTAATTGAGGTCGCTGTGTGCTGGTGGTATCGAAAATTCGAGATGAACTTTCCCAGCCTCGAAATTCTGCACAGAGCTTCTGCCCAAAATTTCTTTTACAAACCGAGCTAAGAAGTTTTTAGTTTTTGTGCCTGAGGCTTTTTGTCAGGCCTCCTGCTTAGGGTTGATTAGCCGATCGCACCAGCCAAATTTATCGAAAATTGACAACTTCACGAAGAGCTCTAGAGACACGACAAATATCACGACGATTGTAAACGTATCATCCAACAGTCGCCAATATGCGTAAGTTATCCACGCATCATTACCTGACTTGATCTTGATCTAACATTGTCCAGCTCCAAAGCTCGACCCCAACGAGATCAAGATCATGTAAGTTCGCAGCGATTGTCAATCCTCAATCCCCAAACGTCGAAATTCAGCATCAGCTTCAGAAACGGCTCGACCACGATACGGAAAGGGAACGCCTGCTAATACGAAATAGCCACCTTCGGGCAACCGGTGGTGAGGTCGGCGCTTCATCTGCGCTCGCTCCTAAGATTGGTCCTCTCGGTCTTTCCCCAAAGAAGGTCGGAGAAGATATCGCAAAGGCAACTGGTGACTGGGTACGCATACCCAAGTCTGCAATGAGCTCTGCGGTCGAAGGAGCTAACTGAGTTATCCGTGTAGAAAGGACTCCGCGTCACCGTCAGACTCACCATCCAGAACCGTCAAGCCGCCGTCTCCGTTGTCCCATCTGCATCATCTCTCGTTATCAAGGCCCTCAAGGAGCCACCGCGCGACAGAAAGAAGGAGAAGAACATCAAGCACAGCAAGTCCATCACCCTCGATGAGGTCATTGAGATCGCACGCACGATGAGATTCAAGTCGCTTGCAAAGGAGTTGAAGGGCACAGTTAAGGAGATTCTCGGCACGGCATTCAGCGTAGGCTGCCAGGTTGATGGAAGAAGTCCAAAGGATGTCAGCGATGATATTGAGAGTGGAGAGATTGAGAGTTAGTGCTATTCCTTGGCCATATACACTTTTTGATGTCATTACTAATTTCTTCACAGTTCCTGAGGAATAAATGGTTACTCGGGTCTTTCCTTTGCAATGTAACCAAGTCTTCATCCTTCACGAATAGGCTGTGTGGGCAAATGGCATTGAATCTTCCAACTACTCGTTTTTATGCAAATGTGCAATATTGATGATCGCCCTGTCGCAGGAATTATTCTCGATCAACGGCTCGAAGAGTACTGCCTTCCCAGAGTGCTTTTCCTCTGCGAGACGTCCACTTTATGTTGTCTATTCCTGGGCATGAATCGCATGGATCCTTCTTTTATGAGACATAAGTCCTCTGTGTTTTGGTTCGTTTCATGTCAAACAATGATTTAGTGCTGTGTCAGTTCTACAAGAGGAATTAAGGATGACGTAGATGTCAGGGGTTGCTTGTTACTCTAAGGATATAGTATTGAAACTCAGCTATATACACTGTGATGTGTTTGGTCCTGCGCACAGCTATTCTACTGAAATACTTGACATCTGTGGCGAGGCTCGGATTTTTCGGAGAGGTACAAGGTGATGTTGCGGGAACATTGAAGATCTGGGATTAAACAAATAAACATTACAGGGCAATATATCAGAAGTCATACAGAATAGTGATGGACAAATATCGAAAGCAGCAAATGCGACATCAAGAGCCCATACAGGCCATTGCATTTAGGGTTGTCCAGCCACCCATTTGATAATTCTAGTTTGCCATGCGTGGAAACAGATAATCCCACACATATATCTCGACGTTTGTGCCGTATGGAATTTAGAGCCCGCAAGTCGGCTTCGTCAGATGTAGCACGCTTGTCATAAATACTGTTAACTTAGAGTGTAGAAACGAGCTCTCGGCTTTCTATTAAGACATCTTTGAAAATCCGATGCTGCGTTTCAGTTATAGTGAAAAATGTCCTAATTTAGGAACTTGATGTCCATTAATCCCTTCTATTCCGTACTGTATTTCTCGAGGTTAGACTAGCGACGCACCATTAATTCGCCGATATGCACTATTACTTTATGGGGCTAAATCCCGTGATGAGAATATGCAAATTCACATACAAATCGAAGTTTCTACCTAAAATAGTAAAATCAACGAAACTTTATGGGTTTTTCATAAAAAAAAATTATAGATCCACTGTTTATTTTTATTTGTCTCCTTTAAAATTTAAAGTCTCAGTATAAAACAGATAAGTTATTGCAAGTTAAAGATAAAAGAGTTTGTTTTAAGTGACAAAGGTACTTAGTTTCTATACAATATTTATATGCAGTAAATAGATGTACCACACCACGAGATTCAAAAGGTTGACGGCCCACGGGATTTAGCAGTCCCCCCCCTCTCTTCTACTTTATCTATATCGGTTTAGGATCTTCAATAATAATATGCGATGTGGTAGGTTTCACGACGGTTGTCGCAGACTTGCAGTCAAAACTCAAAGCTAGTGCGAGAGGGTGCCACTGGTGCAAGGGCATATCTGACATTTTGACTTGATGGCCTCTACTACAAGTAGTCTTCTGTGTACCTCACTGCTCACAACACATCATCGCTCACCCTTCAGGACAGTAGTCTCTTTGAGCAGTTCCAATTCAACTCTGTAGTCTCAGAAAATCAGAACACATAATAATATGGCTCTGCGACGCTGATTCGAACAGTATATGTTATGTGCTTGCTTGTATTGTATCCGTGTAGTAGATAGGTACCCCATAGTAGTACTGTCTGCTCTTGTAGAGGGCATGTAGAACAGGTACATATATGGTACCGTTGTAGCAGAGTATTGCATTGCTGAGCACAGCTGAGTACAGCTGAGTACCTATTCATATCTTGCTCTTTTCTTTACTCTTTGCTTGCATAGGTATAGACAGACAGGTAGTATTGTCCATACCTCTACATAAACATATATCTCTGGAGATGCCTCTATGTACGCCTGCCTATATGCCTATCATCATCGCCAGCATCATCAGCGTCATCATAGAGGCTCTCCGTATCTCAAGTCATCGCTCGCCCTTTGTTAGGACTCCTTTGTCTTCTCCGTCTCCCGAGTGGCTTGGCTGCCCAACCTGCTGAGACATGTCCTCGACTTGTGTGCCATAGGTGGTGGTTCGTGTCCATTCCATGTGTCCATTCCATTCTATGTATGTACATACCTGTATGTGTACCTCTGTATTGTCGTGGAGCATGTATGTACACACAGTATAGTATGTACGGAGTATGTACATACATACATACATACATACATACATACATACATACATACCTATGCCTTGTCTGTCCCAAGCGACCGTTAACATTTGACACGAGCCTTCCATCAACCCTGCATCCTGCATCCTGCATCCATCCTGCATCCTGCATGCAACCATCCACCACTCAACTACGACTATTACGACTCCGACAACTCCGACGACTCTGACCGACTACGCATACTCGAACAGTCTACATCTATCTACGCGTCTTTCAAAAAGAGGTTGCTTTGTTGATGAAGATGCTCCGGACTGGCAGAGCCATCGGCTTTCGTGCAGGTATTGGCACTTTTTGTGATTCTTGAAGTGCTGTGCACCTCCTCTTATCGCTATCTCGAAGGCAGCTCACACTATGCTCCCTCAGAGCGCCCACAATAATGGACCGAACTTCTTGCAACCTGTCGACAGTACGGCCCACGATGGCCTGTACCGGCCTTTTATGACACTTCCCATTCCTCATCTTCATCATCCTCCTCCTCCTCCCCGTGGACCACAACAAATACTTCGTCAAGATGCTCAGATTCGATCGGCCCCAGCATCTCGTTCGCTGGCACCTCCTCAATACGCCTATCCCGTTCGACTGAATCCCTATTCAAAAGCCTCGCTCGTTGTTGCCTGTGGAGCACACCCCGGTGGAGGACATCAGATCACAAACTCATCAGAACATATGCTGCGGAGGAAAACCCCAAATGGCACACTGGCTGCGGGATATGACGGGACACCTGTGCAATGGTCAACGGAACCTCCTCCCTCAAAACATGTGGTGCTTCCCTTGTCGATCATATCTGCAGAGGGCAATCCCACAGCAACTGAGCAACTTGTTGATGATCCTCTGTCCAGACGAGAGAGCAATGATGACTTCTCTCATCAACAATATCCCGAAGTTCAATCATTAGGCTCGACAGATGCATTATGGGATACATCTGGAAGTCTTGGGACGTGGACACGTGCCCCACATCTGTTTCCTGGGGACCAGACAATGTTTGATGGTGCGGCTATGCATCAAGGAGAAATGCTATTCGTGAACAATGGAATGCAAGCACCTACTGTTCTTCAGCCGCCATATCAACCTTGCCTTGGCCCGACGGCCTCAAACGATCCTGGAAGCTACAGGCCATACTATGCAGATGGACGATTTGAAGCCTATAGACCAGCTGCTGTGCGAGACACTGGCCATCATTCTTTTAATCTTTGTTCTGGCCCATTTAAAGGAATGTCATTGGCCAGTCAGAGGCTTCCAGGCGTGCATGAATATCCAAATTCAAACACATACAACTCATCCTCATTTACCCAACAGTCACACATTGGAACTTCCCAAGATCAAAGAGGATATACAAATAGTGTCAGCCCAAATTACGATTCTGCGCATCACTCAATTTCGGGAAACATATCTATTCCTGTCCATCTCGGCCCGTCACAAAGCAATTCTAGCTATGACCAGGTGCCTCTCGGAGTGAGGAGTCATAATGCCCAGTTCAAAGAAAAGATTCTTGGATGGGCGCATACTGTTTACGTTGATCTCCTAGCATCCATACACCAGTCAAAAAGAGAAGCTCATCAGGCGTTGAGAAAGCAAGGTCTTCATCGATCATACTCCCAGACATGCGTATATCCAAAACCACCTCGCCAATCAGCTTTTCTCCTTCGTCGGCCGTCTGATCCGGCTTACCACAGCGATGGCACACACATGAACAGTTTGTATGAGTATGGTCAAGCGTCTACTTCATCTGGGCTTCACACCCATCGCCGACGCTCAAACTCTCTTGCCAGTATCATGGAAGATAGAAGGTCCTTTGCCACTCGAGCATCTCTCTCGAGGCCAAGTATTGATAGATCATATTTTGTTCCCGGCTACTATGGAGGAGACCAGGGCCAAAGTCCGCTTTCACTCTATCTGGACACTATTCCTCAGCGAGGCTCGGTCAAGGACACCGCAAAGTCTGCTCTGGAGATGCTCTGTAATCTTTGCCAAGAAAGCGGGTGGCGCTGGATTGATGGAATGCTATTAGGAGGTTGTCTTGCATACGGCCTAGAAGACTACGAGACAGCCCTAGAATGGTACAGCAAGATCATTGCTATCGATTCGAGGTGAGATTCACATATTATAGAGAGAAAATTTTGGCTTTCTAACTATTCTTTAGTCATGTTGAAGCAATTTCTAATCTTGCTGCCACTCTGCTATCTCTAAATAGACGAGAGGAAGCTGAGCAGCATTGGTTGCGATCCGTAAAATTACGGCCATCCTATTTTGAAGCCGTGGAACATCTCGTCGGTCTTCTCTGTGGGGACCATAGGGCAAATGAAGCCATTGGCATCATTGATTTTGTCGAGCGGTCTCTTCGACTGTCTACCTTCTACGATCATGATCGGGAGAGTGACACTTCTAGCGATGGAGATCGCTCATCAAGCAGCTCTGCCTACGGCTCATCTGACCATGGAGCATTTGACTTTGATCTTGCGTCTATCAATCGTAGCTTTTCTGCGGCACATTGTGATAATGTTTCAAAGCAGCCTGGGTTTGGTTCGAGCGGATATGCGATCGCCGGGTCGGATAATGGAAGGATGCTGGCACTTATTCATGCCAAAGGCAATATGCTATACGCCCTTCATGATATCAATGCAGCATCCCGTGCATTTGAAGATGCAGTTCTCGTCAGTGTAGGCAGAAGAGTCAAAGGCATCCATGGTTTAATTCGAAACATCCTTAATGTGTTATCAGCTCTGGAGGGAGAATCTTTGGCCGGACATGGAGGTACTTTCGTAACGCCAGCGACGATTGGACTCATGCCCGTATTACTTCCTCCAGACAAGGCGCTGCGAACCGCAAGCATGGTTTTTTCCAAGCATGGGCAACTTCCTGGTCTTCGATATATAGCACAAGGAGCTGCCAAAGCTTCTGCGATATCCACAACAAGCAATTCTCTACTATCACTTGCGAAAATTTTTCAAGATGGTATGACCAGTGCCAGCCAGTCATCGAGGGGAACATCGAGGCCCTGTGGCACGGGTGATATTTTGGCATTATATTATCTGTCTCTTTCGTTACAACCAAGCCCTTCAACTGCGAACAATGTCGGGATATTACTCGCCAGTATCCCTCAGCAAGTTTCTGATCGTAAGCTACATGTTGTGGATGCCGAGCCAGCCCTTACAATACCCGGAGTCAAACCTGGCAGTGGTGTTGCCCTCGCCTTAGCTTATTACAATTATGGCCTGAATCTCGACTCTCGGCATGCGCATCTGTATACAAATCTTGGGAGTCTTTTGAAAGACATAGGTCAACTTGCTGCAGCGATCAAGATGTATGAGAAAGCAGTCGCTTGCGATGGACATTTTGACATAGCATTAGCGAATCTGGCCAACGCCGTGAAAGACCAGGGCAGAATCAGTTATGCTATTGAGTATTATAAACGCGCTGTTGCGTCAAACCCAGATTTTGCCGAAGCTGTTTGTGGACTTGCGAATGCCCTCAATTCTGTCTGTGACTGGACTGGACGTGGCGGTGTGATCTTCGCAGGAACAAAGCACGACCGTTGGCATGTTGGCGATGACGGAATGCTCTGCGACGCCACAGTCAGTGGCACTGGGTCTGGATGGATGAAACGCGTCGTCGCTATAGTAGGAAGGCAACTTGAGGATGGCGCTAACTGGGGTCGAGGTACTCTGGAAGGACATGCCCTGCAATCAATGTTGCAGGAACTAGAAATTGCGGATACCGGTGGTCAATGGTCTAGCGACGAAGCTATGAGCATGCAAACGAGGCTAAGATCGTGGATAGGAAAGCCATGGGAAGGAGCACGACTTGTGCGTCTGGTCGAGAGGGCTATTAAGAGAGCTATGCATCGGTGGTATCAAGACAAATACCTTCGCGGGCAAAGCTTGCCACATTTAAGATATGTTCGGCCCCATATTCCGAATATTTTGTCAATACCAGGAGCGCCAACAGTACTACCTTTTCACACCTTCACCTGCCCCTTGTCTGCCAAGGACATCCGAATGATATCGCAGAGGAATGCCCTTCGGATCTCCATGGCTACCGCGCGCGCGCCATGGCTACCGCCAACCGTCTATCCGCCGCCGCCTCCTCCATCGCCGAATCTTAACATTGGATACGTCTCCTCGGACTTTAACAATCATCCCCTCGCACATTTAATGCAGTCTGTGTTTGGGATGCATGATCCCTTGATAGCAAGGGCCATCTGCTATGCTACAACCCCGAGCGATAGCTCAGTACACAGAAAGCAGATAGAGAAGGAAGCTCCCGTATTTCGTGATGCCAGCGGCTGGTCTTCGGATAGATTGGTGCAGCAGATTGTGCAAGACAAGATCCACATCCTTGTGAATCTGAACGGATATACTCGAGGAGCGAAAAATGAGGTCTTTGCTGCTCGTCCAGCCCCTATTCAAATGTCATTCATGGGTTTTGCGGGCACACTTGGTGCGGAATGGTGTGATTATCTCCTTGCAGACGATACAGCCATACCACCAAGGACCTTGCGACCTTGGAGACGCAATGTCGATCTAGAAGATCAGCATCGCGCCGATGAATCTAATGACGAGGAAGACTGGGTATATTCTGAGAATATAATTTTTTGTCGAGATACCTTTTTTTGCTGCGACCATCGGCAGAGCAGTGGGGATCGCCAGCTTCCCTGGTGCGAAGAGCAGCAACGAAGATGGGGAATGAGAAAGGAGCTCTTTCCCGACCTGCCTGATGAGGCAATCATCCTAGGGAACTTTAATCAATTATATAAGGTTGGTGATAATTGCGCGCAGTTTAAATATACATGTTAACAGTTTCTTAGATTGAACCAACAACGTTTCGCACCTGGCTTCGGATACTGTCCAAAGTGCCGAAAGCTGTTTTGTGGTTATTGCGCTTTCCCGATCTCGGCGAAAGCAACCTTCGGAGAACAGCACGACTGTGGGCTGGTGAGGAGGTGGCTTCTCGCATCATATTCACGGATGTGGCTCCAAAGCATCAGCATATATCGCGAGCACGGATTTGCGACTTGTTCTTGGACACGCCTGAATGCAATGCGCACACCACAGCCGCTGACATCTTATGGTCATCAACCCCGCTCTTGACATTGCCGAGATACGAGTACAAGATGTGCTCACGTATGGCAGCATCAATCCTCAAAGGTGCGTTACCCAGATCCGACGAAGGCTTGCGGGCTGCGTCAGATCTGATTGCTGGAGATGATGACCAGTACGAAGAGTTTGCTGTGAAGTTGGCTACCGGACTTGCTTATGACAGCAGCGGAATTGGGAGAGGCAGACTTAGTGAGCTTCGGCAGTTGCTTTATGAAAACCGTTGCACGAGTGCTTTGTTTGATACCCAAAGATGGGTCAGGGACCTCGAGAGGGCTTATGGTGAAGCTTGGCATCGATGGGTGGAGGGTATCGGCGGCGACATTTATTTATAATTTTGGGAGATTGTTATGTTTTGGTTTCCAGTTTGGCGCAGTTCGAGAGACTGAAATGGATAGAGTTGGGAGGCAACATGAGCATCTTCAGCGCCTGCTAGCATGGCGTTGTGGCGAGCGAAATCAACGGATCAGTCCGTCCGGACTTGTTGGAGGTCTGGTTGGAGTTCTTCATTCTTAATTCATACGTTCGCGTGGACCTGACACATCTGAAGGAGCAGGCACTAACAGGCACGTGATCATTCCCACGCATCTCCTGAAGTTGGTCTCGCAATCAGCCATGGTTTCATGATAGCTCGGATGCTTTGGAATTAAAGACAGTAAGTATAATGCTGAGGGGCCAGTTGAGCAGGACTCTCGTCGCTGATGTGTTATACAACCACGTCATGAACCTGAATATTGCCTCCAAACAATCATTTAGTACTCGTACTCATGTATATTCGAGCACAGATGATGGGCACTGGTCGACGGATAAATGAGGATCCGAGGGTCTGTGATCGTCGGACCGTTCATGAAGATTACTCTATGGGATCGGTCTTGGCAGCCGTTGTCGATCTAGATTGGCGATCATGTCAGCAGCGCACGGTGCACCGACTGGCTTGCTGTCGCGGACGACGGAAAGAGTCTACTCTAGCGCTGAGTTCAGGTGGAAGACAGTTGCAACATGGAATAGTGTAGATGCGGATATTCACTCTACTCTACTCTACTCTACTCTACTCTACTCTACTCTACCTTCAACAATCTTATGTCTCTGCGGGTGTCAAGGAGCAGTCGCCGCGGGGACTGGCATTGTACACACACTGGAAGATGATTTTCCATTCCCGGTTTGAAAAAGAGGAAGAGACTCGACAGCTCGGACCTCGTCTGACGCAAGCCTCTCAGACCACCCATTCCACTATGAGCGGTTGGACGCGTGCAGAAGGAATGGCCACAATTCGGAGGGATCAAACTCCATGTCCATTCCATCATCGTCCCATTGTCATTATTGAACAATTGGAACTGTTTCTCAATCGTCAACGTGTCGCCTTGTCCAAAATTGGTCTGTGCAAGGGGGATTTAAGTGGGATGGACGTGGACCTGGACCTAGACCTAGTGGTGCTTCGTGTTTCGAAGAATGATGATGCGATGGCGATATTAATGGCTGGCGATGGCCGGTGGGCGATGTGACGTTGGGGAATCCTGGAATCCTGGAATCCTTCCTGGAATCCTGGAACCCTGAAGTCCTAATCTGGACTTTCAGGCGCCATGGTGACGCCACAGTCCTCTCGTTTAATGTAGCCGGATCCGGGTAGGATCGTGGCAGGGATGTTGCTGGAAGTCTGGTTCTTGGGAATTCGGCGAGGTTGTGCCGGTTCGAGGCCCGAGGCTTGGCTTTGTGCAAATATGTACATCCGGAGTAAGATGAAGGCGAAATATTATACCGACAAACCTACATACATATATGCATACATACATACATGCATACCTATTTGGTAGTATCATCCGTACCTCGGATACTCTCTAGGAGCTCCACCTCGACCTGGGATACCTAGGTACCTAGCCATCATGCAGGCATAGCAGTGGGGCCTGGGCAGGGTCCACGCGTTTCCGAGCATCGCAACGGTGTTGCGGCACAGCGGTTGTGCAATCTCGATTAGCTGGGAGGGGAGAGATTGAGAGATGGCCGTTGAATCCACATCCACACACAGTCCACAGTCCACAATCCCCAATCCACATGAGAGAGCCATAGTATTACTCCATTCTCTGTGTGGTCATGTGCTTCTCAAATCCCTCCGATCCCCCCCTCTTCTGGGTTTGATCTGCATGAACGTCGTGCTCTTCTGTGTTGCATCCTTGCGCTCAGCTCTCGAACTCGGGAAAAGGCAGCGATGAACAGCAGACGGAAGTGAGACCTCGAGGATGGACTCTTTGTACGACGGGATATCTGTATCCCTTGTTGCTCAAAAGTTATGTAGAGTCGAAGACTCATGAAGGGCTGGCCTATCTATGTCCGCACCCGCCACCATCAGCTCCGGCTGTGCATTATTAGCCACTGGCACTCCCACAAGGGCACGACAGCAGATAGCATATGTACATACAGTATATATCCGTATTCCGTTCCCCGTAGAGTCGTCCATAGAGGGTTCCCTGGAGTAGGTTCGGCGATCATTTCGACTCCATACTCCATAAATTGCTGCTTTGTCCAATAATGACCCCACGGCGCATCTTGGAGTCGCCACCATCAGTTCTGCTTATGTTCTGCTTATACGGAGTACACAGTACATACGTATGTACTCTAGGACTCTAGATGGAGTACGGCGTTCTGACCCATCCATGGTCCGACGTCCTTACCTCGTTATGTACGTCCTTACCTCCTTACTTGCTCCTTGCTCCATACTCCGTACCTACTCCGTACATACTCCGTACATACTCCGTACGCACGCAAGAACAGACCCACATCCTCCCATTCAACCACGTTTTGTGGCGGTGTACAATACGTCGTATACAGTAGAGCGCAGGGTATTATGTAAACATATCCGCATCTGCACAACGACAGGTAGTGAGTGAAACGGTAATGCTCTCCGGACTCTGGATGCGCTCACTTCATACAGAGTCCCAGAGTATCATATACTCCTCAGACGCATGCTTCTCAGCTACGCAGGGGTTGGACAGTGTGACATTATTCCTGTCAACTGTGGAAGCCGGCCAAGTTATCGGCATCGGATCGGCTTTTAACGCCCGGCCTGCCCTATGTCGCGAAACAGCAATAGTTGCGAGAAAAGGCAGGATCAAGGTCTCCCTCCCTCCATCAGGGAGGTTGCAGACAGAAGAGTATCGCAGGTATTATGTACAGTCCATACCTGCCTATCTGGGGGGATGTAGGTATGCAGCTGCAACTACTACTGTACTGTAGCATTACGGATAATGAAACGTCTTCCCACGGCCCAACCAAGGTCGTTGAGGCTGAAGCGGCAAGAGAAAAGGGGAGGGGATCGACGTCAAAGCTGGGATCGCCAGAGATGAGGAGGAGGGTACGGTACATACATATGTACAACCGGATACAGTGTGCACACTAGCCTCGTATATGTAACTCTATCGAACTGTTGAACACGGGCAGACGAGACGCACTGTGGTGGTTTTTCTTGGTTTCCTTCTGTGACTTGTGACCTGGGCGCCATGGTCCTGGATATCCCATGTACGGAGTAACGCGAAGCAAGCCATGCGCGCGCTCGACACCGGTGGATCTGAGGAGGAGAGAGAGGAATCAGAAGTACCTATGTACCTACCTACCTAGGTATGTAGCAGAGAGTCGGCCAGGGTAAGCGAGAAGGGCGAGGGGGAGTTGTAGTACATTAATAATATTACATGTACATATTTACAGTAGTATTTACAGTAATATTTACAGTAATATCTACAGTAATATCTACAGTAATATCTACAGTAATATCTACAGTAATATTTACATGTACATCCACTTCTGGTACAGCGAGTACTGACTGTGTATGGTGTATGCAGGTACTCGACGAGACGACCTGCGACTGTCTGTCCAACTAGGGGTTATACTCTGCTGTGTACTCGGATGTCGGTATATTGATTCTCGTACATTATTATAATCAGTGTTGTGTACAGTGTAACTGAAGCTACGCTCCTTATTTGGAGGAAGAATCCCCCGTATGTACCCTCCCGTACTCCGGATCCCCAATCCCAATCCCAATGCCATCCCATCCCATCCCATCCCAATCCCCAGGCTACGGTTCAACGTCTTGCCGACGGATTGGTTGCAGGCGCTGTGTGTTGTGTATGTTGTGTGTTATGTGTTGTGTGTTGTGTGTGCGTGCATATGCAGAGTACTGCTCTTGGACGTTATGATTACTCCGTATGATTACGGACTGCACGACCACGACAACTGCATAGTAAGGAATAAATGGTTCGATCCGCCAGCAATTGCCGCCGCTCTGCTCTCCAGGAGTAGCTCTCTTTCAACGTCTGCTAGTCGCTAGTCAAGGCCGGTGATGGGCGAGCTCCGCGGACTGAGCTGGCTCTATCCGTCCTCTGGTACACAGTAGTAGTAGTAGTAGTAGGTAATCAGCCCATTACTCCCTAGGATATGTACCTATGTATATGTTTGTATGTATGTACCATATACCATATACCATATACCATATACCATATGTACTTTTACTCCGTGTGGCATGGCATGGCATGCTGAACCTGATGGTGATCCTTTGCTTGCTCGCTGTATGTACTTACTCTACGGAGCAGGGCAGATAGCACTAGGATACGTACTACTGTATGTGATGTGGATTTTGTCTCTCCTGAATGCCTGAGCACGGGGTTGATTGGGTACATACATACATACATACATACATACATACCTACCTTGCTCTTGGGAGTCCTCGGACGGCCGACAGCGACAGCATGGACATCATGGACAGCATGGGTATTTATATCCCGGTCGATATGTGACCGGATACGTGACGGGCTCAGCGAAGACGGTGACCCAGTGGGACGGATTTAGGGAAGCCACCCGCGAAGATCGACCAGCGAGCATAGGAGGCACAACACAACACATACAGCACAGCGCAGCACAGCACAGCACAGCACAGTGCAACACTCGGGACTCGGGAGTCGGGAGCAGATGTACTCTGTAGATGATAATGGATGAGAACGAATTACATATAATGAATGGCTCAATTGTCCCTTCGCAGCCACCCTCTAATATGTTGCTTGGTATGGAGAGTAGAGTATAATTAATGTGAGTGTGTTGCCTGTAGTAATTATTGCAGCAGACACATCTATTGAATAGCCCATCTTAAATTTGAATTTCGCTCATTTCCGTTCCTGACCTCCTTAGTACTCGTGGCGATTATCCCAATTCCAATTCCATGGAATATGTACATAGGTATATGTAATTCTATACATACCAATCAATCAATCAATCAATCAATCAAGCAATAATCATAAGTAGCAAGTACATGTACCATCCACCAGAACTATGGCCAAGAGAAATTGGAGGGGGGGGGGCCTCATCAAGGACCCGGCGGCCACGAGTTGGACGTTTTTGTTGTTGTTTTGGATTTTGGAGCTTGGACTGGGAGGGGAGATACAGGGATGGGGTGGGAATGGGAATGGATCGGGACTAGACTGGACTTGACTGGACTGGACCTGACTGGACGGGGACATGCAATCGTCCATCTTGGAGGAGTCGAGTTGGTCAGCTATAGATATGTATGTACATAACATACATATGTACCATACCATACCATACATACCTATGTACTATAGTACAGCATGGAGGACGATATTCTACTTTCTCTTCCTGTTTTTATTTAGCTATTTTACATAGAATAGAGTAGTTACATCGTCCCATTATTGTCAATGTACAGAGGTACTAGTCTCTAGCTAGACTCCTAACTTTGTAAGTCAAGTCTTGCCGAGGTACATCTTCAAATACGAGTATATATACTCTTTTATACTTGGTATAGATACCTATCTGATACCTACCTGATAGACATCATCACTCTCAGCTCAGATGATCGTTAAGTGTTGTTAGGTACTTGGGACTCCGTACTCACATGCTTCGTAGCTATTTCTTAGTCTCAGAACTATTGTGCTAGTAGCTCTCCACTAATGCAGCTACCACACCCACATCCTTCATCCACATCTCCATCCACATCTCCATCCATCCACTTCGGGAATTGCATGTCACAATAGTGATTGATGTCGCTCTCTCCCATCCCTCCCAGCACTCCGCCCAGCACTCACTCACTCCCAGGACCCAACAACCTTCCCCACCCCCCCCCCCCCCCCCCCCCCCCCCCCCCCCCCCCACTTCCCTCCCCTCTCTTCCCCTTTCCCTCAAACAC
>Ga0123337_10000753_pt1 | contig 49531 bp, 49 predicted proteins | sample frozenSSSSmetaG_FD_89792 | JGI IMG/M metagenome (GOLD analysis project Ga0123337, IMG submission 89792) | Glacier valley bacterial and archeal communities from Borup Fiord, Nunavut, Canada, to study Microbial Dark Matter (Phase II) -... | ecosystem: Environmental > Aquatic > Freshwater > Ice >... | reverse complement strand
TACAACAGCAGGTATTCGCTGGTGGTCACCCACCCAACTACTAATCTGCCGATCTGGAGCTTGTGTATGGCAGAGCGGACGGGATGCCCAATTCTCTCCAGTCTATGGTCGTATGTGACAGTTATACCGTTGACAATGTTTATGTCTAGTATCTTCTGTAGAGTTAAATTCTGAAATTTAGCAACAGCGGTCGTGACGTGGTGGGGTCGACAAGGGCCATTGTTGGTTTTGTGGTTAGTGTTGGCGGAATGGACTCGTGGGGATGTTGTGACTAACGGTTGATTGACATTGTTGGGTGGGAGGACATGAGGATATGAGGATATGAGTTACAATCAAGATCACCGAGGATCTCCCCCATCAGACTGCACTCGTAAAGGGCAACTGTAGTAGCCATTGACCTTTTTAAAGCCGAAGGTAGATACTCCCTTTTTTTTAGAAGTGAGTTTTATAGGTCGGAAGTGCATCTCGCATGTGTCCTAGATTTGCAAATTTATTTCTCCAAAAGGGCATATCTACCTTCGGCTTTAAGGAGAAGAAGAAGAAGAAGAAGTAGAAGTTCAAGGTCGAGATAGCTATTATAACTGCCCCCTACGAGTCTGGGGTGGGCGAGTTTTTAGTCAGTATTAAAAACGGCACAATGCAATGCCTTACACAACTAAATGCATAATTCATCCCCGTGCCCCTCTAAAATCTCAGCAATGTATTACTATTGTAGCAGCTATCCCCATATCCCAAACTCCCAATGCTTTGCACCCTTTCATCCCGTTCCAGTCCTAAATTAAACCTTCAACCACAGCGTCAAGACACCCTTGGCATACTCGACGATCTCATCTCCACCTAGCTTACTCTCCCCATACACACGATCGACGAAGCTAATCGGCACCTCCGCGACGGTGAATCCGAGTGCTTTCGCCCGAACCATCATCTCCATCTGAAACGTATACCCCTTACTCTCCGTGCTCTTAATCACCCTCTCCAGGACCTTCTTCTTATACAACCTGAAGCTGCCAGTCAAATCGCTCACTCCCGGTCTCAGCACCGTATCGGCAAACAAATTCGCGCCCCTGGACACCAGCTTCCTCTTCAGATCCCAGCCATACACACCTATAATAAGATAATGATTAGATAAAATCTAAGATTAGATAAGATTATTTTTACCTCCATTGCCAGCATAGCGCGTGCCCGTGACGATATCGTAGCCCCCATTCGTCGGCAGCGACTTCTGCTTTGCGATCATCTCGGCGATGAACTTAGGGTGGTGGGAGAAGTCCGCGTCCATGATGATGACGTAGTTGCCGGTCGCGAATTGCATGCCGTGGACGTAGGCCGTGCCTAGGCCGAGCTTGCCGGCGCGCGCATGCAGGTGGACGTGTGGTGCGTAGGCTTTGGCGAGCTGGTGAGCGACGACCTGCGTGCCGTCGGGAGAGCCGTCGTCGACGATTATGAGCTCCCAGTCCAGGCCGCTGATGGGGTTAGCTGGGGGTGGTTAGAGGGAGGGGAGAGGGGGACGAACAGCTCGGTGAAGGTGCGGTTGAGGAGCCAGGTGATGATGGGGAGGTTGCGGCGCTCATTGTAGGTCGGGAGGAGGATCGAGTATTTGTCCTTCTGGGCCTTCTGCGCCATTGTGGAATGCTTAGAGAAATTGGATTGATGGTGATAAGTAAAGCTGCTCTGTTCAAGGGGAAGAGGATTAATGTCAAAGGAGTGTGTGGAGTTGGACAGTGTCAAGCTCTGGTGGATATGGAATGTAGATCGTGAAGCTTGTCGTGAGCTTTCGAGATGTGGTCTCTAGCGTCGATTGGCTCAGGAGACTGGGGAAGCTCTAGCCGACGATTAAGGTTAGCTTCCGTCGAAACCCTGTCGGTAGCGCGGAGTTAAGTGACCGACAGCTTCGATCCTTGTGATATATTCTTAGGATATCCATTGTTATTTTTGTGACTCCTTTGGAATAATGATAGTCTATATAGCTTAATATGTTTAGATTGATTGCTGCTGATTTGCTATTATTTTCGTTAGAAAGCAGTCGCGCACACTCTTAGGTGGACTCCTTCCTAATGGACGGCCTAAAGGCGCTAAGCTTTATATAACAGCTGCAAACGGTAAACCTCTTAAAATATTAAAAAGTAATCCCATAAAACGAGAAGCAAAAGGTCCAAATTGCAAAAAGGGGTCTCATCAGTATATCCTCTGTCGAGAGAGGACATCCGTCTTGCACTTAGTCTCTCGAGTTTATCTTAGAAGGACTCGGCTTCTTTAGTCTTACAACGTGGTAAAAGTTACGAGAGAATTTAAAGTATGCAATCTAAAAAGTCATTGATGCGAAAGAAGTATTTTTCATGCCATATACACAATCATCGCCATTCTTTCTATCCTATCTTTAGGTATCGACCAAAAATAAAACCAATCAGCCTCCTACATCCATCCCTTTGCTTAGGGATAAGGCACATAAACGCCATCCATGCAACGCCTGCTACTAACTAGACAAAGTAAAATAAAGGTGCAATGTAAGCCGGCATGTCCACCGAAATCCCGCTAAATGGCAAAAGAACCTGGAGAGACAATGTGCTGTATCTCTATGAATGATGCATGACCAACTGCTCACTAGCCTTTGTGAGAAGCATGGCCGCTTTGTCGACGGCTTTCCATGCTGCGTCCCAGTCCCCGGCATCGACGGCGTCGCGGATGGCGGGGAAGAAGGCTTCGTCGTAGCCTGACCAGGCTTGTGGGGCGAAAAGAACGTGCTTGAATTGCTCGCGGCCGGGAACCTAGAGCTAGGTGTCAGTAGATAGTCAAAATAACGACTAAAGAGGTTGATTTCATGACTTACCCCACCGCCGTCCTCTAAATCCAAGAGAATAGTGTCAAAGCTTGCAGCTCTGTTGTTGTGGCTCATACGATGAGCACCCATCGCCGTCGACTCGAAGCCTCCATTACCGTACACCAGAGTCTCCCAATCCGCCTCCCACTTCTCGAACGTGGCTGCATCTCCTTGCAGCTTAAGTGCAGCTGCCCTTAGCGGTCCGACGTCCCATCTTGGCTTGCCTGCCTGGTTTGCACCTTTAGATTTGGCCCACGTATCGAGCTCCTCGATGTACTGTTGAGCGGTTGCGGCATAAGAACTCATACTGAATGGGATAATTGGCTTATCGGACATTTCCAGAATCAACAGTCCCCAAACTTGGCCCAGCATCTGGTGGTATTGGAAGCCAGGATCGCCAAATCTGTCCATCCACTCGAAGCTATCATATGCAGAATGGTATGGGAAAGGCTCACCCTTGAAACCAAAGTCAATGGACGAGACTCCTGCAATATCTTGGAAGGCAACGTAATCACTGCCACCGCCAAGTCCTCCTAGTTTGCTATTTGACTGATCCCAAAGATCTCGCAGTGTGGCGTTGCGGACGGGATCCGATACTCGGTTCAGCGCACGGAGAAGTGACTCCTTGAATACGGGCGAGGCGGAGGCATAGAAATCTTGACCACTGACAGCCACATCGACGTTCAGATAAGCATAGCCGTTCTTTCTGAGCTTCTCGATATTGTTTTCGACATACTCAGTAGAGCCAATCAAGTTGTACTCCTCTCCGTCCCAGCTAGCAAACTCGATTGTTCGCAATGGGCGCCAGCCGTGGCGTTTCAGGTCACCGAATATTCGAGCAATTTCGACGAGTAGGGCAGTTCCAGATCCTGGATCTGCTGCACCAAATGTCCAGGCGTCACGGTGATTGCCGATGATAATAGACTTTTCTCCCTGCTCAATACCCTGGATTTTGCCCATAATATTCCAGATGGGTTGACGTTCAACCTCGTCTTGCTCATTCTTCAGATGAACGGTTGGCGACGAGAGATTACCCGTCCACCATTCAACCTCTGGAACACCACCCTTCCACTCAGCTGGCACCGCTTGTCCATGCCCTTTCAAGGACTGCAGGAGAATTTGGGCATCGCGCCATGCGAGTGGAATGCTCGGGATATTGTTCAGGCCAGGGTTGTTAGTCGTAGACAATCTTTCTGCGCCTTCGACGCTGGCCCAACCCGGAGTCAAAACGTCTCCAACGACCCAGTTCATCAAGCTGACAGAGCCCCTCTGCACACCATCAGCTGGCATGTACCTTCCACCAGGCCAGCTTTTTCCCTTCACAAATCCGTCTTCTGCAGGATCGCTGTAGATTATGCATCCTGCGAAGCCCGCTTGTTCCGCAGCCTTGACCTTCAATGCTCTGTCTCCCTGGCTCCCATAATACCTCACCAATGCAATCGCATCCTTCGTGTCGATACCATTATCATATAAGCGCTTGAAATCCTCTCGAGATCCATAGTTCGCATAAATTAACGGCCCTTTCACATCCCCTGACCTTGAATGACCATGGAATACTGCCGTTTGCTTCCTCTTCTGCTCTGGATACAGGGTTTCCTCCTCAATTATTGCCCTCCACTTTACGGATCCGTCCGGGTTTAATATCTCCACAGCGCGTCCACCGGCCTTCGGATAATTTAGGTACACATCGTACTGATCTCTCACTACGTTCTCCAGGCCGGCATCTATGAATTGCTGTTGGACCCAGCTACTCAGCGCAAAGTCGCCCTCGGTTCCAGCGAGATGGTCGTAAGCCGTGAGATGCTGTAAGTTGTCGCGGATGTTATTGGGATCAACCTGCTCCTGAAGCCATATCCTGACACGCTCCGGATCGTACATAGTTGTCCCCATCCTTTGCGCAGCATTCGTGAAGAGATCACTCATGAAGAGCAAATACGCCACCCCCAAAACCGACACAACTGCAAATATCCGGCCCAATAATAAAAATAACGAGGAATCGAGTTTCGGCAGCTTGAATTTCCACTTTGGCCATCGTATCTTGAAAGGCAGGTGTAGCGATTGGGATATGCTGGAGATGCGCTTCCCCCATCGGGACTGCTCTGCTGGCGGCTCTTCCATTTCCATTTCTTGTATTTCCCGCCGCACCTCCTCGTCCTCCTCTGCGGAATGTCGCACTTCATCTGGCCCAAGTAGTTCTAAAGCATCTAAACTATCACGGTGGGACTCCTCGTCTTCCGTAGGAGGCGGCCTGTATCCGTGACGTCGTGTTGGAACGGGCACGCGGGCATTAGTGCCCAAAAGTCCCCGGCGTTCTTCATCGTTGCTCAGTTCGTCCGGCCGTGATGTCGCCGGTGTAGGGGCCCGAGAGGAGGTCGCTTCCTCATACGTTGGTATAGGGAGGTTCTCGTATTTGTAGGGTTTCTCGTCGGGCATGATGCCTCGAGGCTGATCTTACGCGGTCGCTGGTTGACGTGATCGCGGGCGTAAACATAGGGATATGGTAGTGGAGATCGTTAGGAAAGAACATATGTACAATTCGGGTCCATTAGTGAGGCTTTGAATGAAGCACCGATGTCAATTTTAGTTGAGGATGTTGTCAATGGAGGGTGAATAAGATTGTATGTTGGAGTTGTCCTTCATCTTGATTGATACGACCACGCTCGGCAGTGGCATGGTAAAGCGCCGATATGACAAACCCCCCTAAAAACCTCAGGGTATCGCCTCAGAGTTTGATAGACAAGACTTGAGGAATTCTGCGTTTAGGGGAGAAAGGGCCTTTAATGAGAGCTGTAATTTTGTTCAGGACCTCTACTACTAAAACATCCCCGAACCATAACTGCAATTATCACAAATTAGAACAATGACAACGAAAAGAGGGTTCGCGTCACGTGCGCGTTCTTCAGATTCGCTCGCAATCTTCGGAGCTTATCCGATCTGACGTGAACCGAAGCGGCCGAAAGTGATCGAACGTCGGCGTCACTTCATCCCCGCGAACTGAACATTAATCGCCCGAACCAGTTATAACACAAATCCGCAACTTCAAGATGGATTACGTCGAGAAAAGAGTGGTCAGCGGTATGCAAGACGATAATCTCAAGGGACGTTCCCGCTAATATTTCATCAGAGGCCTCCAAACGGCTCCCAGAGGCCGAAGTGTCAGTACAGCTAAACCAGTGTCTCACGTCTCACGACTTAACTAACGTCATCCAAGCAAATCGTTGTTCACTCCAATCAACTTAATCCTCCTCTCTCTGTTCGTTGCGATCGGCTACTTTCAATTGCGTCCCAAGAAACCGATCGCCCCTCCAAAACAAGCCCCCGCCGTCGTCTTCCAGACCTTTACCCCGCGGACGCTGCTCCCAAATAACGGTACCAACGGAGCACCAGTATACCTCGCTGTGCGTGGCCGGGTCTTTGACGTTACTCCTGGTCGCCAGTTCTATGGACCAGGTGGACCGTACTCGAACTTTGCAGGCAGAGATGCGAGCAGAGGCCTGGCGCACGGCAGTTTCGACGAGGATATGCTGACAAAGGATTTGGACGGACCGTTGGATACACTGAGTGATTTGGATGACGAGCAAAAATATGCCCTGAAGGGTTGGGAGGAGAGGTTCGACGAGAAATATTTGGTGGTAGGAAAACTGGTTGCAGCTGGCGAAGAGGACAAGACTGCATGAGAAAAGAGCAGCAAACGCGGCATACTGAACGGCTGGTTGGGGTTTCAAGAGAAATTGCTGGAGGATAAAAGCATGTACATGTTCAATTTGATCGTTTCTGGACCCGAGAAAGGCTTGCAGATTGTGAAGGCCGTTGAAGTTTACGATTGTGTATAGATCATCCAGTAAACGCCCCTGCTCCATGTCGTGTCCATCGACCATTCGCTCGTAGCATGACGTTATCCATCCTGGCTGGTATCTAAAGCGCTCTATTTCTTTCCGCTCTTCTTGATTCCCTGTGAGCCGGTGTTGAGTGGTCCCTTGCTGCCCTTCGCCTTTGCGGCGAGTTCAGCCTTGGCCTTCGCATCTGCGAACTGTCAGTACATAGGTGCTTGGAAAAATGTGGAACGAACATACCAGCACGTTGCTTCTCGAGGAAAGCCTTATCCTCATCATCCAGCTCGGCCTTTGGGGCCTTCTTTGGGGCCTTGAGTGGCTTGGCCTTTCCACCTGAGAGGGGTCAGCGGGGTACAACACCAGTATATGGCTAAACAGTATATGGTTAAACAAACCTGCTCTGTCGGCTCCTCCCATTGTAAAGTTGTTATTTAAAGAGATTAGTGTTGACTTAGATATACAGTTATATGTATTGCGTCAAAAGTGCGTGTATGGTTGTTGTGTACCTACAATAATGTTTGCTTACGATAAGTTTGCGGAGGGGCAATAACATACGAGGGTCTTTTTCACCAGCGCCTTGCGGGACGGCGCTAGTGAATTAGCGTCATCGAAATCCCAGGCTTCCCCATCCCGAGACCTGACCACGGCGACCTCGAGTCGTGACATCGTGGCATCGACAAACTCTACAAACACGTCAATTACACACAAACAAGGCTTTCAAGGAAGCCTCGAACCTTCACCACGACTAAATTGCATTATCATGCGCTGAGAGCAGAGAAGAGAGAGATATACACCCGGTTGGGCTCATTCTCACATAGAGATACGGTTTATGATCCTTGGCTGACACACTCTGGCATCAAAAGACAGTGGGGTATATCGCCTCTCAACGAACAGCAAAGGACAGCGATGGCCTCATCCAGTTCAGATGAAGGAGAGATCAGGGACTCGGGCTTAGACAAGGCAACTACGTCGCCACAGTTGAAAGGCACTTCCGTTGACCGTCAAGACAGAACACGATCTAGATATTCGCCCTCTCCGTCACTTTCGATTGAAGATACCATCACATCAGCATTCAGGCGTTCAACTGAACGCAGTCGTTCACCAAGAGGCTCAAAACGACATCGAGATGATGATCACTATGCTCGAGGTCATGATCCTCGACGTTTCAAAGTACACTACGAGACCCAGCCATCGGATCGACGACGTGGCCAACGCTCTTATGAAGATCTAGACAAGGGTAGCTCAGCACCAACAGGTCTACAGTATGACGACAGAGACAGATACGGTGATAAACACTCCCGGACACGAAGCCGTTCGCCATACCGAGCCCCTCGAGAAAGTGATACCAGAGGCAGATATGAACCAAAATCAAATAGAGATGGCCATCGTGGGGATAGATATGATATATCTGACAGATCAAGATCGAATGGGTATGAGTATCACAAGAGCCGTGATGCTAGAAAGCAGTCAGTGAGCAAAAGGGCCGATGGCCCAGTGCCTACTGACGTTTCAAAACGAGAGGCTAAAACTGTTCAAGGATCTTCTCAGCAGCTTGATGATAGCTCAAGAAATGGCTTTGCACCTAAAATGTAATCTTCCATTTCCATTTATTTCTCTCCTTCAGGCCAGATAACTAACCTATTTTACAGAACTGAACTTCAAGTCGAGGAACCACCAGCCGAGGTTGAGCCTGTTGATGAAGCAGCCTTAATCGAACAGCGTCGAAAACGTCGTGAAGCCATCAAAGCCAAATACAGAGGGTCTGCTCCTCCTCTAATGGTACAGGCCTTACAGTTGGGTGACAAAGCAGCACGAGATACCAGCAGGAGCAAGCAGGACGGCGATGACACAGAGTCTACAAAGGCAGCATCACCCGATGTCTCAACTCCAACAACGCCAAGAGAGATCCAAGATCCCAGTGCATTTGCTGCTATGAACGATGAAGAGCTGGCGAATGGTAAGGGACAGAAGCTGGATAGCGATGAAGATGGCCCATCTGCTGCTGACTACGATCCGACAACGGACATGAAAGAGGACAGGTTTCGTGACGACAAGCGCCATAATGGAGATATACCTTCCTCTGCTTACGATGAGATAATACCGACCACAGAACAAGATGTTCTCCTTCCAGCTCCTCTCCCAGCAGCCGAAGAAAAGCCCAAGAAGCCGAAGGATGACTTTGATATGTTCGCGGAAGAGGAAGACGACATGTTTGCGGAGGAACCAGAGACCAAGGCTGAGCCCACGGGTAAAACTGAAGACTTAGCAATTGCTGTTCCAATACCAAAAGGAAAGGTTCTCAATGTTGGTATGCTTGACAATTGGGATGATGCCGAAGGATATTACAAGGTCATCCTAGGAGAGCTTCTCAATGGAAGATACCATGTCCAAGCCAATCTTGGAAAGGGTATGTTCTCTGGTGTCGTACGAGCAACAGACATCACAACCAAGAAATTGGTGGCAATCAAAGTCATCCGAGCAAACGAGACCATGAGAAAGGCGGGGGCCAAAGAGATTGAAATTCTCCAGAAGCTCAACGAGGCAGATGCGGATGACAAGAAGCACATGATTCGACTAGAGCGGCACTTTGAACATAAAGGGCATCTATGCATGGTTTTTGAACATCTCAGTATCAATTTGCGCGAGGTGTTGAAGAAATTTGGTCGGGATGTTGGAATCAACCTCCGAGCTGTTCGTGTTTACGCCCAACAGATGTTCTTGGGCTTAAGTCTCATGCGGAAATGCAACATTCTCCATGCTGATTTGAAGCCAGACAACATTCTGGTCAACGAAAGTCGCAGCATGCTCAAGATTTGCGATTTGGGATCTGCCTCTGATGCATCCGACAATGAGATCACACCTTATCTTGTCTCTCGTTTTTATCGCGCCCCAGAGATTATTCTAGGGATGCCATACGACTTTGCCATCGACATATGGTCCGTTGGCTGCACATTATATGAACTATATACAGGCAAGATCCTCTTTGTTGGTCGATCAAACAACCAGATGCTACGTTCCATCATGGAGTGTCGAGGCAAATTCACGACCAAGATGCTGCGCAAGGCTCAGTTTGCTTATATGCACTTTGACGAGCAAGCAAACTTTTTGAGTGTTGAGCAGGACAAGCTGACGGGACGGGATACTATCAAGACGCTTGCTTTTGCAAAGCCCACCAGGGATCTGAGAACGAGACTTGTTGGGGCTTCAAAAAAGCTACCGGATGATGAGATGAAGGAGTTGAATCTGTTCATTGATTTGCTTGATCGCTGTCTTGCGTTGAATCCTGAGAAGAGAATTACCCCCGCGGAGGCGTTGAAACATCCTTTCATCAACAGGGTTGCTCGATGAGCGACTGCGTATATCCATCCACTGGGGTGCAGTTGAGAAAGCGAAGGAGTTGTAAATTAGTATTGGCTATTTGACAGCCTATAGAAGCATTAGCTGGAGTAATACGGTAATACCGCTTTCTTAATCTAGCTGTCTGTCTATGTCATATATGCGCATTGGTGCTCTATGTCTTGGTATCCGCCATATTATTTGCCAATCATACCCAAATAACATTCAGTTTCTCCTCCTGTCACATGCCATACCTATACATCTTGGTCTATGTATCTCTTTCCTTCTTCCTTCCCCTACAACATCAACTTGGAGTACTCAGGCGGCCTGGGCACCTCTAAAAACAAGCATCTCCCCTCAGCCACTACCTGGCTGTCCTGCTCCACCACGGCCCTAACCCAATGTTTCCTGCCCTCCGACCTCCCCTCCAACCACGATTTACACACGATCTCGCCCGGCGTGTTCACGGGCTTCTTATAATCGACCGTCATCGTCGCCGTGAAGGCCACCGTCCCATCGGAGCAATAATGCCTGCTCGCGCGTCCCGTCACCTCGTCGAGGATCAAGCCGAGCGCGCCGCCGTGGAGCTTATGCGGGTGGCCGTTCAGGCCGGAGCCGAGGGTGAGGAGGAAGGTGAAGAGGCCCAGGGGGTAGTCGGGGGCGGCGGGCGTGGCGGGCGCGTAGTACGAGTGCCAGGTGGGGATTGTGCGGTCGGTGTGCAGCGTCGTGTTGACCATGCTGTCGCCGGTGGAGGGGTGGGGGATGCGGTTCGCGGGGAAGAGGCGCGGGGTGCGCAGGTCGGAGGCGGGGGTCGTGGCGAGGAGTTGGGAGCCTTGGGGTGAGGAGCGAAGGATGATGAGCTCGGCGTCGGTGAGGGGGAGGAGGGACTCGGGGCGAGGGGCGAGGAGGACCATTTTTGGTGGTGGTTGGAGAGCTGGTGGAGGGGAAAGGAGGTGTGGACTCTGGAGGCTGAAAGGACTGTGGGCTTTGGGGAGAAGCTGTGATATGGATCGCGCAAAGTTGCTGAAGGGATTTAATAAAAAGGGTTAAAAAAATGCCTGAAAAACGAAAGAGAGGCCAAAGATGAACAAGCAGAGACACAGGGAGCAATATCAAAGTAAGAGAAAATGTTGACAGCACGCCGCCGAGCGAGGCTATGATAACTTTTGCCGACAGCCTCGTGTGGGTTACCTGAGCCGAGGCACGTATTGGCGCTAGCTCCATACCTACCTGTGAAATCGGCGATGTTGTCCCCTGGAGGTCTCTCGCTGGAGCTACCTATGAGCTTCGAGTCAATGATAACGACCTATGTACGTTTATCATTATTGATCCGTTCCACCTGACGATCTGGCACCTTGCTAGATAGCACATGGATCTCGCGAGGTTGTCATCAATGCATGCATAGGTGTATAACTTCGTATGATTTTGAGGATCCTTGATGACAATGACACTGGTAAGGCTGAGGAATTCTGCATATTGCTAGCACCAATACCCGTACTCTACGAAGTATGTGCGTGTAGCTGGCCAGCTAGCAGCTGGCCATTCACAGCGCAGCCGGGTCTGTAGACGGAATCAAGTCGTGACACCATTTCTCCTGGCGAAGCCCCTGACGAGAGATTGAACATCGCGAAACCGGACCTGCTCTGTTTCATGCACACTGCGATTCTCTCCTGGAGCTGGGCATTGCTGTTCCTTTCGCGATCACGGTCCGTTTCTGAAGATAATGTGCTGTGTTGCTGATTGGTGATGAGGGAGGGGTCGAACTTGGGAAGGCCTTCATTAATTCATTGGAGGGTGACTGCGACAACAGAGAGCCGACGACAGACGGCTTGAGGGGACGAGAGCTGGACAACAGGAACGATTTCCTTGATTGCTAGCTATATTCGCTATTCACGACCGACTTCAACCACAATCATACATTACTCCCATAACCATTGACTTCTCTTATTTACTTACCTATTCATTGACGTTTGTTTTGCTTGGTCCCTGGGCAGCGACCGAATGCCGTCGAGCTCTATTCTATCATCATCTCACAGACGACAATGTGGAAACGAATGCAGAACAAACCTGGAAAACAACAACACGACCGATTTCCCTTGGCTGACGACGACGATGACGGCGGCGATGCCCCTATTAGTCCTCTAGATCCAATGGTCTCGCATCGAGAAATCACCTTTACTAAACCAAAACCCCTTGGGCCGCCAAGAGACCTGCCAGCTCTGCCATCGTAAGTATACGCCTCCTCAGGCCTCGGACCCCTTCCTCTAATCGTGCGCGCAGCGAAGCAACCGAGCAACAGACATCGCGACAAGGCAAATACCGACCAGCGTCTTCGATATATTCTCAGCATTCTCCAGGCATACCATCGGGTCGCTATCCACCACCAGCTACCTTCCAAGCCCGAGCCAAGAACTACGAGGAAGAGGTGGAAATATCGCCGCCCAGTTCACCAGAGATGCATGCGAAAGACGCTCTCCCATCAAATAGCGTCCCAGTGGATAACATGCCTCCAACTGCACCACCGCACGCGCTTCGTCCGGCTTCGAGGCAAGAGAGCAATATTCCAATCCTCCGACGAGAGAAGCGACGGAACCAGGCAGCTGCAGCAGCTTCGAATCTTGTTGCAGGAAAAGATCCGGGACAGCCGACGGCGGGCTTGACAAAAGTCAGCGATACACGATGGGATTCGTTTTCAGGGGAGCGTACAAGCAGTGCACAAGGACGTTCCGCCTCCGTAAAACCAGGCGAATTCACACCAGTCGTTACCAATCTCGAAGGCACTTATGGGCCATCCTCAGCTCCGAAAGTGCAATCCTCGTTTGGTGATCGTGTGCGGAAGTTGAAAGAAAACAATAAGATGGGAGGAAATAGACCGGAATGGAAGGGATCAAGCGGCCGGGTGGCGATTGTTCCAGCACCAGAAGATGATCCTTACGTCCCGCCCTTGCAAATACCGAGAAAGAGTAGCAAGCGTGTGCCCTCGATTCCGTCGATGGGAAGTTCGAGGGTCAGTACCCCTGCCAATGAGACACCCGTTGTATCACCAAGTGCGCACGGAGGGGCACAGTATTTCAACGCGGCACCTATCTCGACTTCCAGACAACCAAGTTCACCAGCAGCATATGATGATAGCCTACCTGCATCTCCATTAGATTCTCTGCCCTCTCAACGAAACCGGCCTGTCGTTGCATCTCCCTCCCCAACTACGCTTCCAAACTCCGTGTCCGCTATCGAGCGTAACTTCCACGAAGCCCTCAGAGACGTCTCCATCTCGTCACCTACTGGCTCTCAACGACCACCGGAAGTCTCTCGCTTTAGTGCCACTACGTACGCCACCTCGGCGAACACCTCCTCTCCACGCGCAAGCATCGATTCGGCGCCTCCGATGCCATCACCCGGCCTTGCCGCCAAATACGCGAGCCAGAACCGCGCCGTCTCGCCGATCCTCAACCGCCGCCGTCCCGTCGGCGCATCCAGCTACACATTCGACAGGACGACCGCTGCCCTCCGCCAGCCTCCGCTTTCTGGCGACCCGAAATTCATCGGCATGCACCGGTCCACGCTCTCCAAGGCGCTTCCCAAGTCGCCGGAAGAGGGGAAGGCGATCGATAAGGTGACTGCCCTGCAAGCGCAGCTCGGCGACCTGGCGCGCCAGAAGAGCAATATCGAGGCGTCTATTCGTCGCATGACGGAACTGATGCCCGGGGAGATGACCGGGTTCGCACTCGGGATGAGCAGTGAGGGACGACGGAGGGAGTTGATCAGGAGGGGGGAGGAAAAGAGGAAGGTTGAGGCGCTGAGGGATGACCTCGCGGATGTGAAGAGGGAGGAGCATGACGTCGGTTTGAAGCTTCATCGGGCGCTTAAGAAGGCAGATGAGAGGGCGGTGTACGAGCCGACTGGGCTGTGGGTTAGGAGAGTTACGGGATAAGGCCCTGAGCTGGTGAGCATGAGCTTGATTTTGAAGGGCAGGGAGGATGTTGTATGAGTATGTGAGATGATTTGTACGTGGGATGGATGTTCGGAGTATCGTTTTTGATGGATTGCTCCTGCTTTAGCGTATGATACCTCCAGAATATGTAAATTGCATGGGAATATATTTGGTTTGAAGGATGATATTAAGTTCTGCGTCGTGTTACAGTACGTGTAGCCAATATAGCGGTATATGAAGTGTATAGGTAGGTACCTATATGGCTATATGTGCTTGCATCTTCGTTATACCCGCCCGCCTGCCTGCCTGCCTGCCTGCCTGCCTGCCTGCCTGCCTGCCTGCATGTGATGCGATGTGACATATGCAATCGACCAAAAAGGGAGCGTGAGATATGCATAATACAATTAATAAAACCTCGAGTATTAAGACATATCAAGACATATCACGACATATCAAGACATGTGCAGCGCATATGAAACGAGGCCAACATGAAGTAGTCTCCTTTCCGACGTACATATGTAAATCCAACATCAAACGCACCCTCTTTCGAGGCTGAACTGCAGCAGTACGTACTAAGTAGGTGCCGGTATAGATATCGTAACACCTTGGCCAAGATGAGCCGGAAAATCCATGCAGAAGAAATAAAAATAAAAATAAAAATAAAAATAAAGCCACGTTTACGTGAAGTATGGTCATCTGATCCAATTCGGCCAATTAACCAGCAGGCGCATACGCTAATTGGAGCTTTTGATTGCATGGGAGGGTATATAGAGATAGTTTGGGTTAGCGGCGTGATAATAGCATTTACTGCTATTGTTATGTACATATGTATGTGATTGGAAGTAAGAATCCCGTCTGGTTCGATGCTTAGTATGGTACATACATGGCTAGCTTATGTACAATGTATTCCTCCTTTTTTACGAGCTAAGTCGGCCTTGGCTGGTTTTCCCAACATTGTTGTTCGAAAATGAGTTCATCGTCTCGTTTTTATCGGTCTCGCTGTGTTGTGTATGTACTCTACTATACATACTCTACTCTATTCTACTACTCTACGCTACGCTACGTTATAGAGTAAATATGTCGAAGATTGGATATTAAAGTCGTAACATCTTAAGAAGATTTCAGTTGGTAATCAGTCCCCCTTTTCCAATCTGTGCGACATGCAATTAATAATAAGACTTTGATTGCCTAGGTCAATAATTAATACCGCGCTAATAAAGAAATAAATATAAATAAGACCTCCAACAAATTTGATTTTACGCGAAGCGACTGCTAAATTTGGGCACTAAGGTCGATAGCGATAGTGTAATATTTAGCAATTAATAAAGAGCCAAAGAGCCAGAGAGGCAATCACAGCGCTCCTGCCTTGACAGATGTTTAATATCCCGTTAGGCTGTTATATAGTTACCCATCAAAGCCCTTCCTTTTAGTTTCTTTTTTTTTCTTTTTTACCCTCTAGACTTTTCTTTAATACATGACACCCGCCCGCCTGATCGCGACAACCGCGACTGCTGCTCTTTTGTACTTCTCATCGAGGATTCGAGTATTCGAGTATTCGAGTTCATGAGGACTTGAAGTGCGTACGACGAATTAAATTATCTTGATACATCTCTCTTTTCATCATCACCATTGCGCTACAATCTGAGCACATCACCTTGGCTCAGAGGGATAAGCACCTCGGCATCAAATAGACGTCACTGTCCCTGTCACTGTCACTGTCACCGCCACTCACGCGTAGCTGGCATAAGCCACGAAAGTGAGGTTATTCTCAAAAACACAAGACGCGTGCATTTCATTGCAGTACTTCACTCTCAGCATTGCTTATAAGCAGCGTCTTTACCAAAATTATATTTGACGTGTGACGCGACTGATGTGCGTGCTTCCAAATTGAACATCAAGATGTCACCAATGGATCTCGATCCCGAAGGCGAAGGCGACGGCAAAGGCTCGTCCAGTCCCAAAAGCACAAGCACAAAATCAGCAAGTCGGCCTCCAGCCGACGCCGACCAAGAAAACGGCCTCACCTCCTCGCCCACCCACTCCTCCTCTCCTGCACCAAGCAATCCTGCCAACCCCAAGGACGCCGAACTCTACGAACAAGAGCTTGCGAGCATCAACTCCGTCCTCGCCTCCATTTCCCCCGCTGCAGCCCGCGCCGCTGTGCGTCAGAACTGGCGCAAATGTCTTCTCGGCTCCTCGAGCGACGAGTCTTTCTTCCTCCGTGGCCTCCTCGGACGCACGTCTGACCACGTGATTACGCGGGTCCTGGAGGATGACCAGCAGAGGATGTTGGAGGTTGCTAATGAGCACTGCAAAGCCTTCCTGGATCGTGCCATGGAGGTCCGGCTGGAGAGCATTAGTGCCAAGGACTTGGTGGCGATGTTGGCGCAGGCAAGACGGCTTGGATACGATGAGATGGACCTGGTGGATGCGGATGAGACGGTCGTTCCGGCTGTTAACGGTCGGGCGAAGGAAGCAGACGACACCGACGAGGAGGGCGAGGAGGGCTTGCAGGTCGAGAGACCGCAGAGAGCTGAAACGAAGGCTGCGATCCCTGAGGACGAGTGGGAGAAGGAGAGGATGAGGACGTTCAGGATGCAGCAACAGCAGCAGCAGCAGTATGATGCCAACGAGGCGAAGAGGAGGCAGATCGAGGAGCATGCCAGGAGTGGCAGCAAGCGCAAGATTTGTCCGACTTGTGGTGCCACGTTCCTGCAATCGGCGGGGTTGACTTATCATATTTCTCATAAGGTCTGCTTGAGGCAGAAGCCTCCGCAAGTCTCGAAGTTCTGGTGCAACAGTTGCCAGAAAGGATTTACTACTTCGGGCGGTCTCACTTATGTAAGTTCTACGTCCACGTAAGTTCGCTCATGGACATACTGACGTCAGGTGCAGCACAAGATGAACAATGTCTGTAAGGGTCATGAAATGGCACCCGCAACATCCCCCGATGCTCAGCTTCGTGCAGAAGAGCAAGCTGCCGCTTCTCCAAGAACCCAACCACCCCATCATAGCCCGCCTTCGTATCCTCCAACTTCACAGCTCTTCAACAGTCTTCCTGGCAGCACCGCTCTCCCTCATCACCAACCACAACCACCACAACCAAAACCATCAGCGCCACACTACCCCAATTTCAACACCATCAACTCGCCACCAGTACCGTCCATCCCATCTCAACCCTATCAATCCATGCCTCCTGTCGTCCCCAGACCAATGGCAGTTAGCCTCACACCCGAGCAACTCGCCGAGATGAACCGCGAATTGGCCAAAGAAGAAGAGCGCTTCGATGCCCAGATCCGCGCCTTGCCGGAGAACCTCTCCGCCGCCGAGCGCGACGTCGAGTTCAGGCGCCTCAAAGCCGGCAGCTCGACCCGCAAATCCATCGTCCGTCGCAAATACGGTGTCCAGGTGCGTCGCTCCAAGGTCGCACCGGCGAACTCGGTGCGCACGCCTGGTGGAGGGATTGATATCGTGATGAGGGATTCTGCCGCGCCGCCGACCACGAGTGGATTCGCGCCTATCAACAGGATCGCGGCGTTCAGAGCTGTGCCGGGTAAAGCGTCGTTTGATGGTTCGGCGCCAGGAGCCGATGGCCAGCATGCCCAGCCGTCGGAAGAGCATGATGCGAAGAGGAGACGCATGACGACTAATTTGCCTAGTGATATGCGTACTCCCGCACCTTATCCTCCACAGAATGAAGCGGATCGTCGCCACACCATTGATCCCTATCGCCGCCCAAATATCTATGGCAACCATCAACCTCCTTACGGCCAGCAACCACCTTACAACAACCAACACCCTGACCAGCGCCCAACTTCGGCACAGAGACAAAACGGCATCATCCCGCCGTCCCGACCGCCGATTTACACAAGCACGCATTCGCACACCATGCCCCAGGGCAGCCCACACCTCCAGCAACACCCGCAGCAACCACAACACCCGCCTCCCGTGGGCGCATTCACGAGCGCAAACGTCGACCCGTCCCGCCCGACGGCCCCGGTAGCGCACATGGGCGGCCCCCCCGCGCAGTCCTTCTACGTCGAGCAAGACCGGCGCCACAGCCACAGCCACAGCCACAGCCACAGCCACACACACCCCGCCACCAACGGCGACGCGTCCGCCAACACTGGGGGCTTTGGCGTTCTGAAGGCCAAGAAGGTGCCTGTTGAGGACGCGCAGCGGGTGTGGGAGGCCCAGCGCGATTGGCGCATGTATACCGGACCCGGGCCAGCTAGGCAGGCTCCGAATCCTCTAGCCAGTGGCGTGGCGAGGGGCGCTGCCGACAGTGCAGCGAGCGGTGGCGAGCGTCCGGCCGGCACGGATGGCGTGGTGACGAATGGTAGTAGCGGGGCGTTCAAGCAGGGAGAGGTGGTGGAGATACTTTCGGACTCGTCGGAGGGAGGGAAGACGCCCACGAACGCGACGGCGACGGCGACGGCGACGACGGAGAAGGACAAGGACAAGGACGCCGTCGGCGCCGCGGCAGAGACTACGTCGGGGGCGGCGCGGGTGCCGAAGGAGGCGCTGCAAGGCCCTGGTGCTGGGGGCGTGCCCGTCCACATCCCGGTGTCGCCGATCACCACGACGCACAGCCTGCGGCGCGCGGCTGCTGCTCCTGCGGGGGACAGCATTACTGTTGATGTGAATGGTGGTGGCGCGGCAGGCGGGGCTGCCAGGACGGCGGCGGAGGAGGAGAGCAGTGACGGCGATAGCGACAGCGAGATCCCGGCGCGCAGGCCGGGGTCGAAGGGGAGGGACGTCAGGGGCTTGAGCGAGAGGCCGGAGGGGGCGGTGGTGGCGAGGGGGACGCAGGTGGCGAGGAGGGGAGGGAAGGTTTTTGAGGGACGGATGGTGGGGGTGAGGGGCGTGGGGGCGGGGAAGGAGAATGTTGCGGGGTAGGGGGTAGGGGGGTTGGCGGTTGTGTTAGGGATGGATGGGCTTAGGGGAGGCCGAGGTCGGGCATTCGGGTTGGTGTTGGGAATGGATTGGGATAGGGGATCGGTGTGAGGAGAACATTACATTAAGGCGTCTTCCATGGAGATTAAGGATACAGCGCAGTGTTTACAAGGTCACGGGACTGCGAGCGGGCGTTTCTGGGAGGATGTGTGTGGTCGCAGTCGCGGCCGTCGTCGTTCGTCGTTTATGAAGCAGCTCCGTGCGTAGGAAATAAGCCGGGGAGGGCTTCATGGGTAGAGAGAGAGAGTCGAAATGCAACTCTGGTTTCCGTTTATAGACGTGTTCGTCGAGGGTCGTGAGGAAGTGAGTGCTGGAGGGAGTTTGAGGCATAGTTGTCAGATGGTGATGGTGATGTGATGGTGGAGAGGAGAGCAAGCGGACAGAAGGCTTCCACGACGCGAGATTACGAGATTATGAGTACGATGCAGGTAGCAACTGAGTGAAGTAATCCAGCAGTCATTGTTCGCTTGTCCTTCCCTACGAGATATGTAACAAGAATCCGGCAATCCCGCGCGAAGGACGCAAAATAACATAGGAAAGCAGAGCAGCCGTGCGAAATCAATACATCGTCAATGAATCGTCAGCCCATCAGGCATTAGCAAATCCACGCGCCCAGCCACCTACCCACCCATCCATCCATCCATACATCCATCGCATTGCAGCATTAACGACAGAGAGAAGACCCCCATCCCCATCCCCACCCCCCTCCCTACTCCCCAATACACGCCAGCAGCGCCCTCTCGAAATCCCCACTCGTCTCCCCCCTAATCCTCGCGCCGAGGTCCCGCCCGTTGAACTTATGCCGATACGCCGCCTTCACCTGCTGCATATGGTTGCGGTCCCAGTGCATCCGCACCACGCGGTTCAGCAGCAGCCTGTCCTCCGTGCCGACGCCCGCCATCGCGTCCTCCAGCAGCAGCGCGTCGCGCATCACGCGGTCCGTGCCCGTGCGCAGCTGGTGCAGCAGCGCGCGCTGCATGTGGCCCGAGAACTCCTGTCTCCCGTCAGCATGCATCCTACCGCGCAACATCGAACTGGGGGGGGACTTACGGATTTGATCACGGTCTCCAGGCTCCGGCGGAACTTCTGCTCGTAGGACCGCGCGATGGCGCCGATCTGCGCGTCGTTGCGCGACGTGAGGATCTGGCACACGAGCAGCTCGTCCGTGCCCGTCCGGCCCTCCGTCGCCTTGTAGATCTCCTGCACGTCGGCGTCGATCTGCTGCGGGACGAGCGGCGCCGAGTTCTCCGCGCGGTTCCCCGCCACGACCATGAGGAAGTGGCGCTCCGTCTTCATGCTCAGCTCGGACTTGAGGTCCGTCTCGAGGCTGCGCTTGTACGTCTGCTGGTAGTGCGCCTTGATGGCCGCCATGTCGGCGTTCGAGCGGCCCAGCAGCACGTCGTTGAGCGCCTCCTCCTTCGTGCCCGGCCCCGCCATCGCCTCGCGCAGCACGTGGCAGTCCTGCGCCAGCGGGCCGCGCGCGAGCGCCAGCAGCGTCTCCTCGAGGTAGCCGCTGGTCTCGGAGGCGATGTCGGCGATCAGGTTGCGCGACTGCGTGTAGTTGTAGGTCTGGCGCAGGACGGCCATCTGGAGGGGGTCCTTGGTGGCCAGGACGGAGATCAGGAGGCGCTCGTCGGTGCCGAAGCCCTTCATGGCCTTGCGCAGGGCTTTGGCGTCATTGGTGCCGTCCCACGCGATCTGGGGAGGGGCGGAGGTGTAGCCGATGGAGGGGGGGTCAGGGGGTCCGAAGGATTGAGGGACAGCGCCGTAGGCGGGCTGGCCGTAGGGAGCCGGGGGGGCGCCGTAGGGAGCGGGTGCACCGTAAGGGGCGGGCGGTTGGCCATAGACAGGTTGCTGTCCGTAGGCTGGCTGTTGGCCGTACGGAGGTTGGCCTGGAGGAGGAGCGCCGTACTGGGCGGGGTAATTTGCTGGCGGTGGGGGAGGAGCACCATATTGGCCTTGAGGAGGGTAGCCGGCGGGAGGAGCGCCGTATTGTGGTTGCTGTCCGTATGGCGGCTGCTGTCCGTAGGCAGGTTGAGGTGGTTGACCATATGGAGGCTGACCCTGAGGAGGAGGAGCTCCATACTGGCTGGGGTAGTTCCCTGGTGGGGGCGGGGTACCGTAGGGTGGCTGGTACGACATGTTGATTTCTTGATTCTCCTGCGCGCAAAGAGAGAGTCGGTGGTGAGAGAGAGGAGGAGAATGAGGAGTTGATGGAATACTTGAGATCTTAGGTATTAGGTGTTAGATGTTAGATGTTAGGTATGGAGGAGAAGAGCGTCATCGGGAACAATGGAGGGCTGGATGATATTTGTACGGGAGCAGCGGGGCGACGGGCTGAAAGGAGGAAGGAAGCTTGCCTGAGCCACACAGCAAAGCAACATGTGGTGACATGCACAGCCCTCAGCTCATCCTTGGCATGTCGATGTACCTCAAGGTATTAAACTTGGGCAAAATTCCTCTGTTCTATGTATAATATGTATACATGAATGTACATAATGTACGTATATATGTATTATATGTGTATATATATATATATTTATATATATATATATGTGTATATGTGTATATATACATATATGTATATATGTATGTATCTTATGTCATGTAATGTATATGTACGTAACATTCTGACATCTATGTTTATCCGGAAATGGACAGATGACGGACAAGGAGACAAGGCTGAACATCGTTGTGGCTGAGTCTCACTCTGCACTTTGGGGCCAAGGTACAGGGTACCTGCGCATGTCGTCATTATGCAGTATAATATGAAGTACTGTGTACACACCTCTCCTAACAGACATGAACCCCCTCACCTCTCCTCTCCTCACCTCTCCCCTCCTCACCTCCTCTCCTCTCCCTCCACTCCTCTCCTAACACTTCACCCCTTCATCCTGCACCACACCGCACAACCTCATCCACCACACCGCCGCCATCCCCCCCCACAATGGGCGGCAACATCTTCGCCCACCTCCTCCTCACCCCGCGCATGCCTCCCGCCATCTACTTCCACGTCCGCGCACGCTGCCACGCCCTCCTCTCCCGCTTCTACACGCACCTCTGCACGCCGCTCGAGGCGCCCGACAAGACCTCCTACGGCGACCTCGACATCCTCGCCTTCGGGCCCCTCCCTGCGCCCCCGAAAACCAGCGACATCGCCGAGGCCCTCGGCGCCGTGCACACCATCACCTCCGGCGACGCGCTCAGCTTCGCCATCCCCTGGCCCAGCGTCGACGAGGTGCCCGAATCCACAGATACGGCGCAAGCAGAGCCACGACGCCCAGCAGAGGAGCGCTGCATCCAGGTCGACCTCACCATCTGCCCCGACCACCGCACCTTCCACTTCCTCTCCTTCACGCACGCGCACTCCGGCCTCTTCACCCTCCTCGGCGTCTCCTTGCTACGCGCGGGCCTCGTCCTCACCCCCACCTCTCTCTCCCTGCGCATACCCGAGATCGAAGCCGTGCGCCGCAAGAACTCAGCCGTCTTCCTCACCTCCGACACCTCCGCGATCCTCGACTTCCTCGGCTTGGATCGACAGACGTATTGGCGCCGCTTCGGCAGCGTGGAGGAAATGTTTCGCTATTGCGCGTCGTGCCGATTTTTTGCGGCGCGGAGGCGGGAGACGGCCGAGGGCGAGGAGGGGGAGGGGGAGGGGGACGGGGAGGAGAAGGTCACGCATAGGACGAGACATAATAGCAAGCGTCCGCTGCTCCGGAAGTGGCGCGAGGAGTTCGTGCCGGGGGCGCGGGAGAGCGGGGAGTTTGACCGCCACGTCCCGAGTCGTGAAGACGTCCGAGAGGAGGCTTTCGTCCTGTGGCCCGAGGCGAGAGGTAGATATGACGAGAAACTGAGGGAGTTTCGGATGGCGAGATGGGAAGAGGAGGTCGTGAGGCTGATAGCGGAGGAGGTGCCGGTTGAAGTTGGGACGCAGGGACTCAGGGGCGCGGCGATTAAGGGCCTGAGGAGAATCGTGCTGAATGGAGATACGACGTACGGCGTTGCTCCGCAGAAACCACTGAGGACGGGCGAGGGCTGGGATGTCCAGGGTGTGAGGGAGTTTGCGAGGAGTAGGTGGGAGGAGGTGGGGAGGACGGCGGCGGCGCGGGGACATGCGAAGATGGTCGTGACTATGGAGGCGAAGAGGGCGGCGAAGAACGTGGCGGATGGAGATGGGATCGCGGAGGCAGGGAGCAGCGGGCCTGAGACGAGGGAGAAGGAGCCGGACGAGGAGGGAAGGGAGACGCTCGGGATGGAGGAGGTTGCGTGCACTTGATTTCTGATTCTGATACCCACGGTTGCATTATCCGGCGCGGCGTCACGGCAGGGAGTTCACGGCGTTGCATGATACCCAAGGGGCTAGGACTCGCGCAGGAGCATGGCGCGCTGCAGATGATATTAGGAAAATGTGGAGGAGTGGTAGCGTATATCACAACGTGCGGGCACATAAGGCCCAGTCAGCGCTTACGATGTGCAACTTCTTGCGTCTATTGGCATGCGACAGGGAGAACGAGACGTTGCAAACCCCCTCCCCTCCCCCCCGAGCACTCTGGCATAAATACAGGCCACCCCATCCCGTAATGCCGTTGCTCAGAGCAGCAAGACAATCTCTAACACAGCTGTTCAGGCGTCCCTGACCCGGTAACGACTTCCAAGTCAATGCCTTGACAGGGGGAGGAGAGGGAGACCCAGAAGTGCAGCGGTGATGGCTGTTTTGCCGTCTTCAACGTTAAACGCTCCTGTTGCTGGGCGTTTCAAGGAGGAGCCAGACGGAAATGCAAAAAGCTTATTTATTACATTACTATCTCTACAGCTTTTGATATCTGTCTGCGATCTGATACAGTCCTACCTCCGCTCCGCCCTGCTATCCCTATCCCTCGCATCCACGCTCCCCCCTTCCCGACATCCCAAGCTAAGCAATCCGAGCTAAGCAATCCAATCCCAGCACCAACGCCCAAGCCAGACAGCAGCCAGCCATCCCACATCATATTCCTTACCTAAACGCGCTCACGCTCCTACTCTCCCTCAGCCTCCTCCCCGCCTCCACGCCCTTCTCCCCGCCCTTCCGCTCAACAACCCTCATCCAATCCTCCCACTCCCCCGCGACCTCCATCAGCACGCCCCCCATCACCTGCGCACTCGCCATCAACCCATGCCCCTCCCCCTCCAGCACCCTGACCTCGCACCTCCGCATCATCTTGCCCAGCCACTTCACATTCTCCACCGGCACCCGCGTATCCTTGCTGCCGTGGTGAATCACCACCGCGCGCGTGATGTCCACGTACCGGAACCCAATCGTGTGCCTCCGCTCCAGACACACCAGCAGATCCACCGCCGGATTCGCCCCGGACGTCGCGAGGTCCCAGATTGCGTGCGTGAGCCGCGTGTCATACGTCGTCTGCCGCTCCTTGCTCGACGCCGTGAGCGCGGCCGCCGCCAGGATCGCCGCCTCCCTGTTCAGCTGCTGCTGCTGCTGGTTCCCCTGCCGCGGCAGCGACTGGTTCTGCCCCGCCTTCGCCGGCTTGGGATAGTCGTCCGTGTGCGGGCCGACATTCTCCTTATCGCCGGGGCCGGGCGTCACCGTCGCGCGGCCAGTGAGAGCGGGCGTGTCGCGGCCCCCCGGCGCGCTCTTGCGCTTCCCGCGCTTCTGCTTCGGCAGGCTGGAGGTGATGGAGCTGCTCGTCGCAGACATGAACGACGAGTTCGCCGCTTTGAGGATGGGCGTGGGGAGCGCGCGCAGGATGCGCTGCGAGGTGGGGATCGAGTTTGTGGGCGGGAGCATTTGTTGGCCGCCAATCACGTTTAGCTGCGAGGGAGGGATCCAGGGCGCTAGGAGGTGGATTCGGCCGCGGATGTGCTGCGGCATGCGCAGGGCGGTGGCGAGGGCGTAGATGGCGCCGGCGGAGTGGGCGAGGATGGAGAATTTGGTGATCTTGAGGGTCTGGCAGATGGCGTAGACGTCATCTAAGGGCTGTTAGAGGTTTATAGCAGTCATCGGTTAATGAGGAAAGACTTACCAGGCCAGCTGAGAGGTGTAGCTGTTCCATCAGTATATGGCTCGCTGTCGCCGACACCTGGTCGATCAGGTGTAATTAGACGCAACTTCAACGTGAGAGCTAGCTCGTCATAGAAAGCAGTAATATATCTAGTCAAGCCCATGCCAACACAACAGAACACAGCGAATCCTTCCGAATCACCGACTTCCGAGAAAGAAATAACACGTCCGGTCTGTGGATGTTTGATCTTCTGCGATAGTCGTGGAGAGCACAGGTACGCATCTACAGCATCATCGATCGAATCGGCGCTCGTTGGACGTGCGTCTGAGCTCGTGCGAGAATTTTTATTCTCAAAAAATTCCTTCTTGGAAGGAGTTTGAGCTCCATTTCGTTGATGCTCATTCTCGCTTTCTGCTCCGCTCTGGTGGCCTGAGTGGCGCTTACTCCTGCCCGAATCCCGTTTCGAATCTCTTCTTGTGAGCCTCTCAAATGGATCTGGCGTCAGTCTTCCAGATTTCTTGACCTTGCTTGGGCCAGCCTCTGACTTGTCGCGAGGCTTCCGCTGAGCAACAGCAGGAGATGGTGCTCCGTCCTCCTCGTCAGCGTCAAGCTTTGTACCGGCAGTTGCAGTAGGCTGCGGAGCATTTTTCCTTGCTGCTGTAGATTTTTGCGCGAGCGAACCAGGACTGGTCAACGGCTCTTTGAACTTAGATGTCTCCGCATTACTTTCTAGATGATCCCGTCTCTTCTTCTCTCCGTTCCTGTCCATAGCCGGACTCGAGTGTTCATCAACCTCTTTAATGGTATCATCTGTGCTTTCCGCTGCTGGCTGGCGAGAACTTCGGCGATTTTGAGACGTACGTTTTTTATTTCGTAACGAAGAGTCTCGAGTCGGAATATATCGTCCTGAACCGATCCCACCATTGCTAACTCCAATCATCGGGCTGTGCGACCCAATTGAAGGACTCGGTGCAGCATTTGCATTCCTGCTCCCACTATGTGAATATTCACCTTGCTCTGCAGCCGGCTCTTCTGTTATTGGTGTTTCCGACATGAATGATCTCGTATCAAAGTCTGGTTTCGGTATTCGTTCGAGTCCGGCGGTCTTTGATGTACCGGCTGATGCCCGTTTTCTCTCCGATTCGCGAAGCCGCTCTTTGGAGCTCATGTACATCAAGCCCTTGCTATTTCTGCCATGTTTCTTATCCCAGCTGTCAGACGAGAGTTTCTTTCTAAGCTCGCTTTGAGGTGCAGCACCCGGTTCTATCGACACGCTTCCAATACTCAGAGCATCATCTCCGCTTGACTCGCGAGATGTCGGTCTCGAACTCCGCAACAAGCTTTTGAGCGAGGACGCCTGCTCGGGTTTGTGCGATTTGGGGGCCGTTAATGCGGAGAAGCCTGATGGAGGCTTAGCAGTGCGAATAACAGGTGAAGTAGCTGACATCTCATCGAGGGGTAACTCTTCCAACATATAATCGTGAGAAGATTGGTTAAATGCGCCATAGTCGATGCCGAAACTGCCGCCTTGAGTTATGTTCGAGCCATTATGCATCAATCGATCGATGGGGTCGAAGATGGTCTGGGTAGGATTGGGAGAATTAGGCAAAGACTGCACTCCTGAATCTTCGAACAGACGGTTTGCTGGGGATGATATGATCGACAGAGACGTGATAAGGCTCGAGATGACTTCCGGGGAAGCAGGCTGAATGTGCACCCGATTGCCATCCGAGGCTCGATAGCTCGAGGAGGGAACTGGTAACGAGACTCGTCTCCCTTCATACCGTGTGCGTTCGGGAATGGGCGGAGGTGTCGATGGGGGCTTTGAAGCAGCCATATTGTCTGGACGTCGGATTGAAGGTTCGGTGTCTGTGTGGCTGGGGTGTCTGTGTTCCTCTCTCCCGCGATTGCAATATAAGTCCACGGCCTACTGCATCCGTCCGCTCCTGCAGTGTCAAGTATACTCTAGATTCCCATTGACTGAGCAGTAGAAGAGAAGGCTTAATGTACGCTGAGGAGAGCTCCTAAATGCCCCTGCGCTTCATGCGTCTAAGTCGATCCGGGTTCTCCAGTGATCGCAGCGTTAGTATGCCTGCTCTGTTCAGATGTCAGTTTGTGCTGTTCCTAGGAGATTTTGATGAGACAAGGAGAGCCAAATGGATAAAGATGCAGATGCAGATGCAATGCAGATGCAGGAGGCCAGACACTCACAGCCGCAGGTGTCGCAGAGCTGAATAGGAGATGCAATCTCCCACGCTTCGCTATCGGAATGGAATGGAGTACGCGATCGAGATCTACAAGACCAAAGACTCCGCGATGAGATGCCACAAACACTGACTGAGATAGAAGGGACGTTGGTACACGAGAAGAGAATTGCGATGAAGATTGGCATATGAAAATAGAATTACTCGGCGAGAACGAAGGCGTTGAGACAATCGAGGCCTCAGAGAGCCCTCAGATCTGAGCGCACGAACCTCCGAGTTGAGACGGCCCCTGACAATAATCTTAATTCATCACAACAACCCGATATTATATCGCGTGGCATTAGGCTTAAAATGGCAGTAGTTCCCCTTTCTCGGGAACGCGGATACGTCCTAGCTTCTCTGGGGAACCGAGCCGTGGCACGTGCTGCATCTAGCCTTGACTGGCCGGACGGGACGTTAACTAGGCCTAAAGCAGTTAACACTTGGATTCCCCATTCTGGCAGTCGTTATATAAGGCGCCTCAGCCAAAATCCCAAATGTCACCTTCCAACCAGCAAGGTAGCAGCTGCCAACGGCCATATCAAGCTTATAACATATAATATACTTAGGATATATCATATAACTAGGATATATCTAGGTAAGTGAGGCTCATTCTCTCTTTCGCCTCATCTGTGTTATATTGGCTGTGCTGTCATATCTTCAATATCTTCAATATCTTCAATATCGCTTCTTTTGATCTCAAGCTCGATTGTCTCACTAATCGATCACCCTCATCCACTTTCCGTTTCCAGTAAGAGCTCATGATGGCCGCGGTGCTCTCATTGCCAATCGTGACCTTCTCTCCCACGTCTCCCTCGTGTTAGCTTTCGTCTCCTCTCACTACGTCCTCCCCGGCATCGCATACCGGCATCGCATGCCGCCAGGACCTGCACATGTGGTGCCACGGCAAAGAAAACTTCGCGCCGTGGTGGTTCATGGACCGGGTGCTTGGAACTTGTGTTTGGGGGACGTGCGGGAGGAGGCAAGGAGCTGGCGGGCGAGGAGGAAGAGTGTGACGAGGGGTTGAGGGGGGAGGAGAGGAGGAGGGAGATTGGCGGATTGGTAGGTGGTTTAATCCATATCTGAATGAAATGCGAGGATGTACGGTATATGGAGCAACTTGGATTATCAAGTTTTATTAATGTCGTATACCCATACTGCCCTCAATCTAGGCAATAAGAAGTCCTATATATTCTAATCTATAGACCTATATTCGTAGTAGCCGTTGACATAAAGTCATAATGGCATGAGGATCATGCTCTTCTCCCGCTGTGCTCATGCGACATCACCCTTTCTCTTCTCCGAGCGGCTTCCGCGACTTAAATCTACGACTCCACGTTCGATATTCTGAAGCATACCATCGCGTCCACGCATTTAATCTTCGTGTGTCCGTCCCGACGACGTCCACGAGTTCCATACTCATAAGTATTAACAGCTGCCGCGAGTCCGAAGACTCAGCAGCGACACCAGCAGCATCAGCAGCAAGAATCTAGCAGTGCAAACCAGCCCGGCAACGGCAGCCTTTGTCTCGCAGATTAGGAGTCGGCTAGATGGCTATCAGATGGCTATATAGCACGTATGGTTCTGATGCGGCCATCTTCCAAAGCTCCTATGTGATGCCTTTGCGTTCGCCCTGATTTATTGTGCGGATACAGTGCGATGCGCACTTCGCGGTGGTATATATAGCAAAATCAGCTCCCCTCCCCGCTGTATCCCGTCCTGTGGCCAGAAGGATGCTGTCGAATAAGGGGAGGGAGATGTGCAGTCTCTCGAGTCTCCAACAACTTCTTCTCATTTCTCGGCTGGAGTCACTACCAGTCGTGGCCCTTTAGGAAAATGTCCCCGAGATTTCTCGCCAGCCCACTTTCGCATGTGGTCCCAGAGAGCATTAAACGATGCGGAGAAGCAGAGTGTAGGGGAGGATGTGGAAGAGCAGAGGACTAGTGGATGAGGAGCTTAAATTATTGATATGTCTTGACAGTGAAATCAAAAGGGCAAGGAAGTGTTTAAAGCGGCAGGGTTCCTTTAGTTCTTGGTATTTTCAAGAAGTCCTTTTTGTAATATGATACTCTGCTAATCATCGCCAAACTTTTGGACCGGAAGCTTAATATGCTACTGTGCAATTCTGATAAAGAAGAACATCTTGTGCGGGAGAAGTTCCAAAGGCCCTCTCAAACAAGCAGCCGAGCAGCTGGTCGACACCGAAGTCAAAATAGTCCGCGTTCGCCAACGAAGTCTGAAAAGGTTTTGGACCAGCTCGATGTTCGGACTCGGCATTACTATGCTAGTGCTGGCGCAAGGGACTCAAAAGTGCAGAGTAAGTCCCGCAAGGGCTCATTAAGGCTTATGGCTCAACGAGCGCAATCAAAGGCCACGAGGGCGAAAGGGTGGTCACCGAGACTTGGACAGTATTTTTCACCCTTGCAGATAGTGGCTGCGCATGTGTTCGCATATCAAGACATCATAGACTCCATCTTTCGACTGTGCTGTGAGAATGACGCGCGGTGGGGTGAATAACGACAGCAAGAATCGAGAGAGTGGCAGAGGAGTGAAACAGCAACGTGACAAGGAGGAAGATCTGCAGCAGCGGTGAACGGGGTGAGAGAGCAGATTGCTTTGGACTTTATTGCATAACAAAAGCCAGTGTGGATAGCAGAGGCCATGCTCATTTTGGTGGCGACGGTGGTCGCTGTTTTGATATTGAGAGGTCTGAACTTGGTAAAAGGAAGTTCATTTATAGACCACTTCAGAATGGCAAGAGCAGAAGACAACAGTCGAGAAAGTGGGAAAGAACTGACACGCACAGCGGTGCTGGTGTCGAAGATATTCTGAGATTTATTTTTCACTTTTCTATTGTCTAGAAGTGAAGAAAGTTGATGATGCATAAAGAAACTGAGAAGATGCTGCAAAATCTCATCAATACGCCGCCATTAAGTCACGAAGAAAAAGAACACCTGAGCGTTGCTTCCATGAAAACCATCATGAAGGGTACTTCAGTGAGGATGACACCTGAGGCGATGAAGTCGCCACGACTACATACTACATACTACACGCCATCCACATCTTCAAGAGGTCATCCTCACACTCCAATAAATAGCACGAAGACACCAAAAATATACTCGAGAAGCCTGACTTTTTTAGGCGCAAGGGGGGATTATTTTTAGGAGGGAGGGAGCGGGGGGACAGCCTAAGGCGAAGCATAACAATCTGCCGCTGAAGACATGGTTGTAATCACAGATCCTGTTGACAGAAGTGGTGATAACAACAAAAAGAAGCATAACGACAGCAATTTGACAGCAATTTGCCAACGGACAGTGACATACAGGCGACAACGAGAGACACCTTTTATTCAACAACCACATGAGCAAAGGAAAGTAAATGAAAAACGAAATCCCATGACGAGAATCGTTCGAGAAGAATCGTTCTGGAAACAGCAGATCATGAAGACTTAAATAAACAAGAAAAAGGTAAAAGGTGGTTGCTTGTTCGTTCTAGAATGGTGCGCACATAACTTTTCTCCAAGAAGTGCTAATGAGACATGTATTTATACCATACCACTGCTCCTTTCTGCACGACGTGTTCGGAAAGCAGTGAGCGGCCATATGCGACATTGCAGAGATAAAAATACTAGGGCAATAATAGCAAGCAATATTGGATCTTGGATAACAGCGATCAGCTCAATTTCATCAACACCGATCTTACAATATGGTTGGACCCCACTCCAGATGGCAGATGTGATGAGGTCAGGACAGCTGCTTAAACAGCTTGCTATGGATACTGGATACTTGTTCTCAGCCTTCCATAGCAATGTCTTCCAAGCGTAAGCAGTGTATCTCAAAAATTATAAAATCACAAACGTTCCATCTGAATCTGACATGAGAAAGCTTAATATCACAATAGCAAAAATGGAACTAAGGAAATTAAGGAGACTTGAAAGGAAATGCCTGCTGCTTCAGACCGGCACGGGTTCTGGTGATTCAGAATTCGCATGGTCCCTGCCTCGGCACGTTGTGCACAGTGCAACCCTTGTGGCCTAATACTATGTCTAGGTACATACCTTCCCATGTACTCCACCGAATCGCATCATCAGATGTACGAGAATGCGGGGAGCACATGGCACATCCGCAAGATTGTCATTCTTGGATCGGCTGCTACTCCAGTCTACTGTGTACGACGTACTCCGCCTCATGTGAAAGCTATGTCTTCTTGGCTGGCCTCCATTATCCATGACCATAACGGTCTCCCTTCCATGAGGCTTCATCTCGCAGCAATGATGTCCATACCACCTTGAGAGTTCGCACAGCAACTCTCCGTCCACGACGAGACCTCTTCGTACGAACTCATTCCGTTCTCATCCATCCTCGTTCGCCCTCCCACGGCCCACGAAACTTTCCAAAAATGGACCTTTCCGACCCCTTCCCCATCATCAAGGCCTTGGTACCGAAGATTCCACTCGTGGGAAAGACAACCTTATACCATGCCTTGGGAATTTCGAAGACCTCGAAACACTGGGATCTCAAAACCGAGCTCACCATCACCATAGTCCGTTCCTTCGTCCTTCATCCGGGGCCCATGGCCGTCGCCAAAAACCAACACCTCTCTCGGAAAGATCCAGGCATCAAGGGCAAACTCTGGGTCTCGAAAGTGACGCTTCCAAAGCCAGCGGAGGACGACATACGCGATGCGCTGTTTGGCGCTGTCGATAGCTTGAAGGAGGCAGGGCAGGGGGATCTAGCATACACGAAGCCGAGTTTGGAGGATGTCACGGCGGAGTGGACGGGGCACAGAGGAGATGCGACCAAGAGCAGTCCCGAGTTGAGCATTTCGGATGAACAGAAATATACGGAGATGATGAAGGAAGTGTCCGCACCGGCGACGATCCTCTTTTTCCACGGAGGCGCATATTATTTGATGGATCCATGCACACACCGGGGTGTCACGGCGAAACTGGCCAAGTTGACAAAGGGGCGGGTCCTCAGCGTTCGATATCGATTGGCACCGCAAAATCCGTTCCCAGCGGCTTTGCTGGATGCCTTGGTGTCCTATCTCTACCTACTCTACCCGCCCGAAGGCTCCCTCCACCAGCCCGTCGAGGCAAAACACGTCGTCTTCTCCGGCGACTCCGCTGGCGCCAATCTCTCCACCGTGCTCCTCCTCCTCATCCTGACCCTCCGTCGCCAGAACCGCAAGATCTTCTGGAACGGCCAAGAACGCCAAGTCCCTCTCCCAGGAGGCGTCGCGCTGAACAGTCCCTGGATGGACATCACGTGCTCCTCGCCCTCGAACCTCAAGTATGCGTGCTACGACTACCTGCCCAGCCATGGCTCCCATCCCAACGGCCTCGAATGGGCGTCTGACGACCTCTGGCCCACGACCCCGCCCAGGACGAATCTCTTCGCCGACGACGACGTGATTCTGCACCCGCTGGTCTCGCCATTGGCCGCGCCAGCGAGTGTCTGGGAGGGCAGCTGCCCGGTGTGGTTCTGCACGGGATGGGAGCTGCTGAATGATGAGGATCGGGCGGTGGCGAGCCGCATGGCGCAGGCTGGGGCGACGGTGGTGTTCGAGGAGTTTGATGCCATGCCGCACTGTTTCGCGATAGTGCTTGAGGGGACAGAGGCGAGCAGGAGGTGTTTTCACGACTGGGCGGCGTTCGTCACTGCGGCTACGGAGAAACCGGAGACGCTGAAGACGAGGGCGGTGGTGATAGCGGCGAGGACGCTGGAGGAGAAGGAGCTGGATATTAGGACGTTGAGTCCGTGGAGTTTGGAGGAGACGGTTGCATGGATGAAGAAGAGAGTTGAGGTTATGAGAGCTGCCAGGCAGTCGGATAAGTTGACGAAGTTATGAGGGAGTTATGGAGGGAATGACTCTAGTGTGGGATGAGGAATGGCAGCAAGCATATGATGAGCGAACATACTACCTCTTTACGAGATGGGCAGATGAGTCTAATGAAGAGTACGAAGCGAGAATACCTCACTTATGTTTACATATTTTACAGCAAGCAACGAGTATTGTTCCTGACAGCCAGATCTATTCTCAGCATCGAGTCCGGACATGTATTTAAACCAGCTGTGTCAACCTGCTTGGACGACCTTCTCTAATATGCAAATACACGTGTGACTTCCGACAAAACATGGTTTCGGAAGTGGCCAACAGCTCCAGTATCACTTAACCATGCATCATCTCCTTCCTTTCTCTTCTTCCACGCCACCTTTCCTAGCAGTAACGAGCCCTCCCAGGACCAGCAACGACGCTTTCAGCAGCACCAACGCTCCTGACAGCAGCAGCAGCAGCAGCATTAGTCGTGTGCGTGAGACGTGTTGTGGCGTCTAGTAGTGAGTCGTCGCTTGAACACCTCGCACTCGTGGTTGTACCACACGAGCCACGATTCGACGCGCCTCCACCTCTCGACCTGCACTTTCGTCCATGCTTTTCAACGAAGCCATACTCTCCGTTTGTGCATCCGTTGGCCGTGCTCTTACAGTTCAGCAGAAGGAGACGCGAGCAGGCTCATGTCCGGCCCCCCCCACGTTGAAACCCGGGTCTTCTTCTGCTGTGAATCGGACAACGTTTAGCATGCTGGATCTTTCGGCGGTATTGGTCGGGCATCTGTGCTCGTCTGCCGTCGTTTTCTTGGCTGCCCTCGAGTATGTCGAGGAGACTTTCATTCTCCTCCTAGAGGTCACTTGAATTCCCAGTTATTGATTTTGAGATCAGCTATGCATTCGGGATCAAAGCGGTCCCGTTGATCTCATCATTCTCGTCTTCATCCTAATCCATTGCCCTTATTCTTTTTCCTAAAGATTCTTCCTGCTGGATGTGTTAGGAATATGGTAATTCCAACGTTAACTTGTTAGATTTAAGTGTGGTTCAGTTGTTATTACTATCGTTATGTAAGATTCATTTATACGAGTAGTTTATCATTCACTTTGTAATTCGATAGTTTTGAAGGCTGCCTAGGTGGCTAGAGGAGGTAAAAGCCACAGACCCTGGCGACGAGAATTGATTTCTCAGCGTCTCACTCAGCACACCACGGCGCCACGCAGGCTTGAGTCCCTTGATGACGTGAATAATCTCTAAGGCTTGTCTTCATCCCCCAATTCCCCAGTCTGCACAAACTCAAACTACAGACGACTCTTGGTATCCGCAATGCGATAAACGTACTTCGTCGCACTCGCCTTCCCCGCCTTCAAATTCGCCAACCCCTCTTGCACACCGTCAAGGCCTCCCGGGATAACGGTGTACGGATGTCCCGTCAACCACCCATCCTCCAACGCCTTTGACATGAGCCTGTAGAAGACATATCCGAACTCCTTCCCGCCTGTCTTCACCCCGGCCTTCCCCGCCTTCGACCTGCGATCAACATCCTGATGCACCCTACCCACCATGGTGAGGCTCTGCTCGATGCCCTTCGGGATCGCGCTAAAATCCTCGCCCGGCAGCACAAGCGTGATCTTGCCGCCCTTCTCGGTCAGGACCTTCGAGATATTCTGGAAGCTGCCCTTCTCCGACACGGCGTCGAAGGCGTAGAAGACGTCCGAGACGCCGTTCTTCGCGAGCGCCTCTCTGATGCCGGAGACGACGGCCTCGTCTCCGTCGCGGCGATCGATGACGGTGTCGCCCTTGGAGCGGTCGATCAGGGTCTCGACGAAGGTCGATCCCTTGCCGGCGACGGCGATGATGGGGTGGATGTTTGACGCCTGAGCGAACTTGATGGCGAAGGCGCCGACGGCTCCGGAGCCGCCATACACGATCAGGGGGGTCTTCTCGATGGTTGGGAGCCAGGGCTCAGGAAGTCCGAGACAGAGGTAAAGACCGACAGCTGCGGTCATTGCCGCCAAAGGCAAGGTTGCGGCCTGATCTGTTGTTAGCAGTTCTCTTGATGTATGGCCGTGTGAGAATCAGTTGGACACACCTCTTCAAAGGAGGTCTTCTCTGGAATATGGAATGTCGTCGCTGCCCACGCGATGGCATACTCTGCGTAAGCACCATCTGGCTGTACCATCTCATGGAATGCCGCGACGCGGTCGCCAACATGGAACTCGGTGACATCCTCACCGACTGCCGCGACAGTGCCTGCCAGATCGTCGCCAGAATTGTGTGCCTTTTTCGAGAAGAGCGGGCTGGAGTTCCGGAAATCAGAAATGGATACTTCGACACGTGATATGATATGATACAGCGGGATTTCTCACATTTTCCAGTCCTTGGGATTTTGGCCGGCGACCTCGACTTTGACCAAGACCTGTCCGGCTTTTGGTGTTGGGATCTCGCGGCTGATGATGTCTACAGTGAGATCTTACGTTTGGTTAGGATAGTGTTAGGATCTGATGATACAAGAGCGGGGCACTCAATCACCTGCGTTCACGATCGCTTCTTTCATTGTCTTAACCATGGCTGCGGAGTGGGAAAACAGTGGAATTGGAAACGAATATGGAGATGGACTGCCTCACTTCGAAATCGATTGAGACTGAAAATAAAGACTTGAAGGAGATGCTGTGGGTATGTCTACCTATGTATATATGCTATGCATATACTCAACGTAAGGTACTTGCTTACCAATCTAGTCCGGAGGACACAGCATGATGTCGTCATGGCGAAGTCCACTGAACAGCCGTTAGACGACCTCGGGTCGGCATCCCCAGGATGCTTTGTAATTTGCATGATGGTGATGGTGATGATGATGATGATGATGAGTAAGAATCATTGATACAACACTGTAGTTCCAGTAATATGAAAATTTGAAGCCTCGCTGGAGGAAACGCATGCATACATACATTTCTTAAGTTGACATGCTATCCATCCTCACGAGATTCACCGAGGAAATTAATTAGATGCTTAGATGAGGCCTCACTCGAGGTCGAGGTCCATTCATCTTTCCCCTCAGATGGGAGGTAGATGGAAGACTTCGCTGTATAGTCCAATCCACTAGGACTTCTACCCCACAGATTGACAATCGCGATCTCTGGGAAGATTTCGGACCGTTTTCAGCGGCTCGTCCGTCAATTAGAGTCCGGTGTCAATCTAAAATGATTCGGCATCGGAGCGCCGGTTTTTGGGTGCCTGTCTAATCACGTGCAGGATTGCAATCAGCGTCATGTGATATGCGTTCTGTGATGTGCATTGAAATGAAGCTTGCAAGATGCCCAAGCCCAAGCCCGAGCCCAAGCGGAAACCAGCATCGGCACGCCGCAGTCTCGTCTTACCGGCCGGCTCTCTTTTGCTATCAGTCAGAACCTATTTGAACGGATGTATATTATGGCACTCCTGAGAGTCGGAGGATTCTGTCCTGTCGTGGCTTCCGTTGTGGCTTCCGTTGTAGCTTCCAACTTCCAACAGACATCCATCACACTCATACCCAACGTCGCCAAGAAGCCGGATCTTGTGAGTATTGGCCGTACATAGAGGACGCGACGTCGACGACATTGGAGGAATCGCCATGTGTGCAATACACATGCATGTTATATGAGAAGCAAAGCAAGTTGACCCGAATGGCGAGATTGAATAGGGGTGAGAGAATGGTGCAAACAGACGACACGAGAAGCGATGCGAGGCGGGCGAGGCGCAGCAGCATGTCCACCTCTGGGACTTTTGCCGGCGCTTAAAGATGGCGAGATTGATTGAGGCTGACTGAGATTGATTGACATTGAGATTGAGTGACATTTGAGATAGATGAACTGCAATGCTGCGTCGACTGCTGAAACGAACAGCATGTACTTGTACATACGCAAGTAGCTCGATCATATCCACGAAAACATCTTCACTTATATATATATATTGTGATCTCTCTGCTGCTCGGTGTCTCAGTCTCAGGCCCAGGCTCGCTCTCCTCAATTTCCGAAAGATTAAGATCGCTCGTCGCTCATCTCCGCGACTCATACAACTCTGGTGTCCGGCGTGTCGCTCTCAATGCTCAAGCGCTCAGACATCTCGCAATCATTGAGCCTCCTGAGGAGATTTGGCCCCCGGGGCGCGAAGATCGGGCGTCAGACGCATTGCGTATAGGCCACGTTGTTCTGTTCATGTTCCGTCTGATTACACCTACCACGTCGTCGGAAAGTACTGTGCTGCAGCCTGCGCGCATACGAGCGAAGTTCCCGCAACTCCTTCATCTCATCAGTGGGCACCGATGACGGATTGATAACTTCTTCTAATAATAATATTATTATCCGGGAGCATCTCATGTCCGGGAATCGAGGCTTTTGGGGACGGCGGTAGAGTACTGTACGTATTCTTGTTTTTCTTGCAGCCCTCAAGCCTCAAAACAACGCAATATTAATGCGTACTTGAATAGGCCAGGAAGGACGATGGCATATGGGGAGATTTTGAGGTTTTGAGGTTTTGAGGTTTGAGTTTTGTGGGGTCAGAAACAGAGACGTGAATCACATGAATCACATGATCGGACACTGGTCGACCTAAGAAAAAGCTGGGGCTTAGCTCCTTCCTTGTTCGAGTAAGCTTGACCCTAACCCCCCTAACCCCCCCAACCCCATACTCTGGAGTACGCTATTCTCATCAACTCCATATTCTCCACATTCTCCACATTCTCCATATTCTCCATATTCTCCATATTCTCCGCCATGATCCATCCCAATCTGTCATCCAACCGATGTTGCATCATGTCGAGAGGGGTTCGGATATTGCACACATTGCAGGACCTTTACCAACCGAGGGAGGGCAGAAGGAAGTGTACACCGCTAGCCCCAAGACTTCAAACGATCAGCCCACGGTGGATATTTGCTCAGTACTCCTGCGCTTAAGCTGAACTAAGATTCTGGCTCCGACACCCCACGGACTTGGCATCAGCGCTATCAATAGCTCCATGACAAAACTGATCATGACCCCATGGGGTTTGTTTGTGTTGACTTGTTGTTGACTGCAACTCTGAGACTCCACTCCGGCTCTAGTACTAAAGCCGTTTTACGACACGAGCAGATGTCACAGCAACTACTCTCGACTCTCTTGAGACAAGCAGCCGCTTAGACTTCTGTGGAGAGAAATCTTAGGCTAGCTGTCTGATGCCGCAACGATGTAAATACGCAATTCTGGGTGTGGTGTGTATGTATATGGCTGGCGGCGACAGACGTTCGTCCAGTGTCAAGGTCAGAGCAGAGATAGACAGATGTTCCCAGGCTTTGGACCGCGATAGTGATAGATTGGGAGGTTTGAAGAACTGGGAACAACCCCTTCCAGGCCTTCCTCCACGTGTGTCGCTCCAATGAAGAGCGAAGCCGTCTGTCTCATATCTCACTCACATCTGGTTGATGCATGTCGGAATCTCTAATCTCACGGTGGCTGGCTGGCTGGCGGGCTGGCGGGCTATCCGTGGTGCAGATGGCGTGCATCAGATCCAACACAGATGTTGCCGAGGAAGATAAACGTTTGACAGCCGATCTACGGACGAGCGGGAGTTGGGAGTTGGGCCGTGCGTAGAATGCTATTGCAATATCGCATGGTTTCGACACATAACACCTACGAAGTATGCGCCAACCCCTCTATACGATGATGTTTTGTGGGTTACATGGATACCTGGTACCTATTGCAGTAGCATATAAGCAGGTAAGTGTAAGACGCCCAGCATGCCCAGCCACGCCCAGCATGCATGTCCAGTGTGAACGCCACAGCACATCGCCCCCAGCAGATACATACAATCTGCTAACAACTCCGTGTTAGCGGACAACGAGCGACATAAACGTGCACAGGAAAGTACTATGCAAATGTTTCTATGTACCTCCGTTGCTCTGTGCAAGCGGCATGAGTATAGGGCAGGCCAGGGCAGGCCAGGACAGTGCTGGGCTGGGCTGGGCTGGGCTGGGCTCTGTGTGTTGGCAGCGTACAACGACTGACCGTTCAGCCCCTTTCTTGTCTTCAATTAGATACATATGTATGAGCATCATGCATGCAGAGGTGGAGAGCAAGTTTCACGTAGCGAGAGCCCAAGCTCTCACAAACGCGCACTCCCAAAGCCAAGACGAGGGCAGCAAGAAATCCGCGAGCGGGGAGAATCCGAAAGCAGAAGCAGAAGCAGAAACGAGAGGGAGCTGGCTTGAGCCCAGGCGCGGGGAACCAGCAGAAGCGGGTCAACGAGGTCGATGGTGATGTTTTTGCGGAGCATGTTTAGGTACCTATGCAGGTCAGAGGTAGCGGAGAGAGACATGGATGGGGCAGTTATCACCATCTTGACGTGCTCTCATTTGTCTCTCTGGGGACGTGGGATGAGATGCTGGCAGGGCAGGCCAAACACTTGCTCCATAACAAAGAGGAGAGAGAGCATCCCCACACCCTCCGTATGCGTTTGGCATGCAGGCCTCGAACCACCATCGAAGGCAGCAGCTCAGACGCTGTCTTGGCGCACATGGCATCTTGCGCTTGCAATGCATGCATCCCTTACTTACCGGCGTCGCCGCCTCGCACATCTCCATCTCCATCTCAATCTCAATCTCAATCTCAATCTCGATCTCGACGAGCCGCGACGACATGCCGACCCCTTCCCTCCCCCTTCCTCCATCCGACCGCAGGGTAACCGTTCCTCTTTGGGTCATCCGAGGCAATCAGCTATCCCGTCGTGCAATCTGAGAAGACTTCGATGAACCTTCCAAGATGCACTTCGGATGCTCAGCCTTCTTGGGATTCAACAGTCCAGGGGCAGGGGCAGGCCAAGTCCAGACCTCATTCTCAGACTGCCCATCTCCCCAGACTGCCCATCTCCCCACCTCCCCACCTCCCCAGACTCCCCGGACTCCCCCCTTTTCCGTCATTCGTGTCTGCTCTCCGCTCTCTCCATCCCCCATGGGGTCTGCTACCTAGCGCAGTGCGTCAGTGCCCCTGAAGAGTCTGGCGTGGCCATTGTCCGATGGCTGGCTCGTCGTCGCCCGTCGCCCTCTCTGTATCGTTCATTTTTTTTGCCGTTCGTCCAGGTGGCGGCTCTCAGGGAAGAGCCTTCTTTCCACCACAGTCGAACGCCACGCCGTCTCATCTGCTCACCTTCTCCAAGCCGGTGGTGTTCTTGGGCGTCAATCCTCGTTTATTGCCTTATTTGTCTTATCTCGTCTCACGCTGTGACTTGATGTACTGATTGGCACTGATCGGCACTATTGACACTGATTGGCACTACCTCAAGGTAGGTGGGTGAGCTGATGGATGTGTTGTTGCAGATCGCGGCTGTAAAGTACCAATAATGGCGTACGAGTGGATCTGGACATGTCGCCTCCTTGGCCTCGACGAATCCACCACGATGGAGGTGCTTAGGTGATTCCCCACAAACAGCATATCGCATGGGTCTGTCGTAAGATGTCATGCCATGGAGACTCGAAGGGATTAAGGCCAAGGCTCTATTATTGCACCTAGACAGGGTGACAACACCAACAACAACGACGACGACAATAATGCCTGATCCTGATTCATTGCTCGCGCCCTGTTTGACGCCATGCAAGAGCAGATGCGGAGGCAAGCGACCGCCAAGCCGTAGGTGGATTCATTCCGCGATGCTATGGTACTCTACTCTATGCTGCTTATTCTGGTACTGCTGTGGTCACTTTTCACTTTCCATTGAGCAAGCAATACATGGGGAACCATGGTTGAATTTCCGCATGGGAATGCGGTCAACAGATCTGTATTGCCTGGGACCCCAACCTTGGACCCCAACTTATGTTACCTAGCTGTCCTACACTTGAAGGAACATATAAGTTGCACCCTTCATCCACCTCTTTCATCCTCGATAAGCAGGGCCTCTTCATTCTACTCATCATTTCTCTTCTCTCCGTTTACTTGAGGGCCACATCTTATATATCCATCTTGCTTTGATCTCGCCTTTCCGTCAGTGCCGACACAATGGATAGTAAAGAGAAGGTGTTTACGCAGCAGGAGGACATCAATGCACCTTCACTTCTCAAGGGTGGTGCCAATGAGTCTGATGGGTCCTCGACGACGCCGGCATCAGCTCTGGCCGTCGAACCACAGGGTTTCGATGAGGCGAGCACCAGGAAGCTGTTGAGGAAGCTCGACTGGCACTTGGTCCCCTTTCTGTCTCTTCTGTACCTGTAAGTCTATCAAGTGGCCGATCTATCCATCTATGTGATTTACTCACGTCATACCAGGCTCTCCTTCTTGGATCGCACAAACATTGGAAATGCCAAACTTGGTACGCTCGAGGAGGATATCGGTATGACGAAGGGCAGTATTCAATACAACGTTGCCCTGGCGGTGTTCTTCCCATTCTACGTTGCCGCAGAGATCCCCAGCAACATTATGATGAAGAAGCTGCGCCCAAGCGTCTGGCTCACAATCATCATGGTGGCATGGGCCATCGTCATGATCTGCATGGGTTTCATATCCAACTTCTCCGGCCTGCTTGTGACTAGAATCTTCCTCGGCGTTGCCGAGGGTGGACTGTTCCCAGGTGTCGCCTACTACATCACTATGTGGTATCGTCGCCACGAGTGCGGTTTCAGAATGGCTCTGTTCTTCTCTGCCGCGACAGCCGCAGGTGCTTTCGGTGGACTTCTTGCAAGAGGCATCATGGAGATGGATGGTGTCGGCGGCCGTCGCGGTTGGTCCTGGATCTTCATCCTCGAAGGCCTCCTCACTCTGGTTGTTGCCGTTACCGCCTACTGGGCCATCAACGACTATCCACGCACGTTCGTCCCCCCCTTCCCTCCAAAAAAAAAAGCCTCGCCTGACTGACATTCCTAGTGCCAAATTCCTCTCCGAGTCCGAGCGCACCGAGGTCGAGCGTCGCCTCAAGGACGACCGCAACTCGCTCGCCGACGACTTTGACATCAAGTACGTGTGGGCGGCTCTGGGCGACTGGAAGATCTACGTCCACATGATGATCACGATCGGCATCTACACGCCGCTCTACTCGATCTCGCTGTTCCTGCCCACCATCGTCAAGGGCATGGGCTACAGCAGCCACCAGTCGCAGCTGATGAGCGTGCCGCCGTACGTCGTGGCCTGCGTCTTCACCATCGTCGCCGGCTACGTCGCCGACAAGATGCGGCAGCGTGGCCTCTTCATGCTGGGCTTCGAGGCCGTCTCGGTTGTCGGCTTCGCCATGCTGCTGTCGACCGGCAACCCGGTTGTGCAGTACGTCGGCACCTTCTTCGCCGCTAGCGGTAAGTCCACCTGGTCTCGCGTCTGATGAGCGAGCGGCTAACGACGGCACAGGCATCTTCCCCCTCGTCCCGCTGGGCGTCGCCTGGAACAGCAACAACATCGGCGGCTCGCTCAAGCGCGGCGTCGGCATCGCCATGCACGTCGGCTTCGGCAACCTGGGCGGCTGCATCTCGGGCTTCATGTACATGAGCAAGTACGCGCCTCGGTACGTCGCTCCCCCTCCCCCCTCCCCTTCTCTCCCCACCCCCCTCGAGACGGCAGGCAGGCAGGCTGACCCCCCACGCGCAGCTACATCCCCGGCCACGCAGCCCTCATGTCGATGGTGTTGATGTCCTTCTGCCTCACGGCCTTCATGCACGTGTACCTGCGCCGCGAGAACGCGCGCCGCGACAGGTTGGCGCTGGCGGAGGGGCTGCGGCCCGAGGACTACACGGAGGAGCAGAAGCATGCGGAGCGCGAGAAGGGCGACTATGCGACGTTCTATCGCTATACGCTGTAGGCGGGGTGCTGTGCTCTGAGCTACGATATCGTATACGTCTTTTTTTTTGGTTTTGGCGCGGGTAGGGAGGGTGCGGGGTTGGGGTTGGTGGGGGAGAGGACTATGACTACGACTAGAATGTTGCAGCTCTTTCAGCTTTTCGAGATCTGTGTAGAAGTAGGGGGCTTTGCATATGGCATGAGATGGAGCTGGAGCTCGAACCCCGGTTACCGGCGAGGTCTGCATGCATATACAGGTATGCACCGATCTACACCTATAGATACATAAGAATCGTCAACCATGGCATACGAATCCGTTCCTCGCACGCGCAGTAGTGAAGCAGCAAAGCCGGGTCAGGTCAGGTCGCGTCGTTCGGTAAAGGGGGCAGCCGTCGGTCGGTCTCAGCGGGGCCTGGGAAATTCGAGATCCGAGTCCATCTCATCTCATCTCAGATCGGCGGGGCGGGGAAGACGTCGTGCCTGGGTTGGATGGCGAGTGAGGGAGAGAGAGCGGGGCTGGGGATTTAGGGGGTGAATGTGGAGATGCGATGCGATGCGATATGAGTGATGATGGCAGGATAGGATCGTCACCGTCACTGTCACCTCATCGCGCCGCACCGCCACAGCTCTGCTAGCGAGCTATGTATCCAGGGGCCGAAAAGGAGGGCACGGTGTGGCGTCGCATCGCGTCGCGTCGCGTCCAGCGTCAGGGGCTTGAGGGCCAATGGATCGTGTCGCTGGCGCGGTGTGGGTGGGCAAGTGGTGGTGATGCTGTGGCTGGTGGGGGCGCTGAGTGGAGGCTTGGTGGAGGCAATATTATGTACAGGGCTCGTATAGAGCTGATAGCATATGCGCGTCCGTAGGTACCATATCCGTGCAACTGAACCCGCACCTACCTACATGGTAGGTGCTGTCTGGGTGGCACGGATAGTGGCGATCAAATGGCTTGTTTGTTTGTACTGTACTGTATGTACCTAAGCATCGTCAGTTGGTAACGCTGGGTGAGACGGGTAATGGTGCACAGAGACATACATACATATATGTGGACATATATTTATATATATTTATATATATATATATATATATATAGGTAGGTACATATGTGACCGCCCTAGATCGGCGTAAGACATTCTGCATTTGCGCTGTGTCTGAGTGGTGATGAATGAACAGGCCGAATCGCGCGAGACAGGACAGGACAGGACAGGACGTGCACAGCAAGGATGCAGGAGAGGAGACTAAATCCAATCAGTGACGTGCAGGGATGGCTGGATACGATACGATATGATGATATGATGCGAACAAGCAAGGCCTTGCCTGCTCTGCCAGTCAGGCCCAGCCTCTCTCCGTCTCGCTGCTTACCTACTCTACCTACCTACTCTACATGGCCTCTTCATTATTGCGCACTGTACATAGATACACTTCACACTTCACACTTCACACTCCACAAACTCTCGTTCTTTGTTATACGGAATTGCATCACCTGGAGAGTCTCAGTCCCAGTCTCAGCCTCAGTCTCAGTCTCAGCAGCTCTCATTCCACTGTCTGCCCTATCACTCTTCTGCGCTGAAACAATCCATCGTGCGGAAGGTCAGAGCGATCTTCTTTCACGCCTTCTAGCCTTCTAGCTTTCCTCATCTGATCTGCTCTGGTAGAGGAACCTCTCTGAAGACAGAAGGCTAGAGGCTGCGCATCAAATGCTGTTACATGCCATGAGCTCCTGAGTCTCCCAACCATTTTCCTTCCTCTCCTTCCTTTCCTTTCCTCTGCTCCCAACAACAGCGCCGCAGCCATGGGCCTCTTCTCCCTCTTCACCGGCAAGCTGGGCAGCGGCCAGCCCAGCACCCTTAGCCCCGTCGAGCCGCCCAGGAAGCCAGCAGCGAGGCTGCCGAACAAACTATCGAAGCCGAGGACGAACACCTCTAGCAGCAATCTGCTCGCTGTGCCCTCGCCCTCCGTCTCGAAGAAGAACTCCCTGGTTGATTTGAGGGGCAGGAGATCGAGCAGCCTGCCGCCGCGGACAGGCGAGGTTGCTGAAGAGGCGGTCGCGTGGAATAAGGATGCTGGCGCTGGGCGCGGGAGACGGGTCGACAGAGAGAAGAGAGTGAGCAGGCTGGGTGGACTGTTTAGGAGTCGAAGTAGTCAGCCCGCTTCGACCGTTGAGGCGCCCGAGGGGCAGGACATACAGGAGAGGCATTGGGTTAAGGAGCAACATGATGCGCGGCCTGCGAGGGTAGAGCCGAATCCACTGCATAGGTATTCGCAGTTGGGAGCTATCAATTATGCGAATGAGCTGCAGACCGACAGTCAGTTCATGGTTCATGGCCAGTAAGTTGTCCGAAGCTCTCCGCTCATGGCATGATAATTGGAGCTGACACGCCGTGAAGATTGCAGAACGTGGATTTAAAGCGCTCCCCGAGTTACATGGCCCATCATCAAACTAGACTCTCCCTCGTGGCCGAAGCACCTTCTCCGGCTCCTACACCTGTACACGCACTCCAACATCGCGCCGAAACAGAAGCTATCTTGACCGGAAATGGGAGTATACGGTCGAGGAATTCCAATGCCTCAAAACGGCATTCCATGATGTCGACTCCAGGCTCGCCGCTGCCTGTCCGCGCCAACTCCGTCAACTCTGCGCACTCCGAGCATATCCCAATCCCCATTCGTCGACGCTCGCTCCTCACGCCAGGCATAGCCACACGAGTCGAAGACGTGCGACATCCACCAAGACAAAAGCTACAAAAGCCCCATCCCATGGCACGGCGGCAATCCGCAGCCGCACCCGCACCCGTCAGCAACCAGACCTTTTTTAACAAGTATGGGCGTTCGCAGACCATGCCTAGCGAAGAGGAGATTCGAAGCTACTACGTTGACCATAACAAGCCTCCCGAGAGTCCCGCAGAGACTCTGGAGAACCTGGCGGCGCTTGAGAGGCCAAAATTCCGCGGTTCGGCGGAGATGCAGAGGACGAGCACGCCGACGGATTTGAAGCATATTGGGAGTTTTAAGCTGGGGAGTCTGAGGATTGTGAATGGCGCCGCGAGTCCTGGACAGACGCCGGGCGAGAGGAAGGCGAGGGAGAGGGAGAGGGATTATGTTCGTGTGCAAATGGCTGCGATGAGCTTACTGAACAATCAGCAGATGCAGGCGAGAGAGCCGGAAACCGAATATGATGCCAATAAGGCAGAGAAGTTGGAGAGTAAGATTGACCATGTCGAGGTTAGTGCTGAGTCACCATCACGGAATGCAACCACGAGGAAACCGTCAGTCCACTTGTATCAACCCGATGATAGCAGAACACCTGCACTTCGATTGGAAACGGCTCCGCAGCTGCCCGTTTCTTACCAGCTGGTCGAATCATACAGACTTGATATGGACTTCCTTGCAAGCCCATTCTCATCGTATGACTCGATGCCGTCTAGTCCTCAGTTGGAGGCAACATCAAAGCATATGGCTGAGCAAGATCAGTTGTTTGAGGATGAGCCTAATAGTGCGATTTCGATGAGCTCGTTGACTTATGAGCAACAGCTTAGCCATCCAGCGAATGGGATGAAGAAGAATGATGAGCGATATCTTCCTGATACGTATCATCGACCCCAGCAACGCCAGGCAAAGATAGTGCAAGGCTCGCAGCAAGCTCCTTCAAAAGCGTTGGCTAAGACGGACAGCGGCTACAGTTCTCACGATTCGCTGCTCTCGCTGAAGTCTCATGGATCTCAGCCTGGATTGCGGGATGCATCTCGAAGTCCTGCTCCTCCTGCTGTTCCAGAAAAGGATGCACCTCTCGCTCCACAACAGCAAGCCGATCCAGTTCACTCTTCTGGTTCGAGCAGTGCTATCACTACGCCTATATCTCAGGTGCCCGCCGAGCCTGAAATGCCTCTACCACCGCCGAGAAATGGGCCGCCTCGAGCAGACTTCTGGAAGACGCAACATGCACCTATGTCAATCTCCAAGTCCGAGGAAACGTCCATAAAGCCAGTTTCAGCACAGGAGGAGGTCAGGCCGCCAGCACCTTCAAGGGTAGCACCGATGGTCCCGCCAAAGAGTCAAGTGGCTAGACCTCCAATTCCGCAGTCGACGCCGGCACAAGAATATACTTCGTCCGAATCTGAGCGGGAGCCGATCAAGGTTGTTCGCTATTCAGTCGCTCTTCAGAAGCGTCCGGATCTGACAAGTGTTCAACGACAGACGACTCAGAATGTCCTGCAGAGAGCAACCGGGCGTCCTTCAAGCGCTCTGCCGTGTCACAACCATTCGAGCTCCGAAGACTCCATGGTATCTCTCAAGAAGAGGTGGCATAGGAGCAGCGCTCGTCCCAGGTCTGCGATTTCCGTGACGGTGCAGAGAGTCGAGGAACCGGAAGCGGCAGACGTGCCACCTGTGCCGAGACGGCTCTCGGCTGTTTTCAGGGGGAGAGCGAACAAGTTCCCAGGCCTGAAGCAGACGAAATCTGCACCGGAGGAGGCCGAGAAGGCCGAGAAGGAGAAGCCATGTCCACCGCCACCGATTGAGGAAATCGAGCGCTCTATCAGAAGAAAATCCTCCCCATCACCAGCACCAAGCGTGAGATCTCTGACAGTAACTCCACATGCCACGCCCGCAAGCTCACACCCATACCGCGCCTCGCTTGACGGCAAAAGCATCACATCCACCTCCTCCCAAACTAGCAGCGCCTACCAGACCCGCAAAGACTTCGAGCAGCAGATCACCTCCTTCGGCAGCGTCGCCGACGCCCTCGGCGCGAATCCGTATGACGCCGCCGTCTCAGCCATGGACCCGCGCAGTGGCAACTCGAGCCAGTCGTCGGGCTCTGAGGAACGCGGACGCCCGGCGCGCGATCGCACGGGCCGCGTGGTGGGGATGGATGAGGCGTCTGCGTCGCGGTTTGCGCGGACGAGGAGCCAGATCCGCGCGAGGGAGGGGGCGAGGAGAGAGGCGCTGATGGCGCTGCAGGGGCAGGATGGGAGAGCGATCTATGAGGCGAAGAGCAATTCGAGGTTTGCGGAGATGTTGGCGGTGCAGAGTGGGCTGGGAGTTGGGGGTGGCAAGGAGAGGCCGCTGACTGTGAGTGAGGGGATACCGCCGATGCCGGTGTTTAATGTGGAGGATATGCGACGGCAGGGGCTGTTGAAGGCGAAGGGGAAGGAGAAGAAGAAGGATAGAAGTGCGCCGCCGGCCAGCGCGATGAGGAGGCGGAATAGTCTGAGGAACGTGAGGCACAGCACGGGCACGTGTCCCTTATCGTCGGGCCCGATGTCGCCACAGCTGGAGATGCCCGAACGGCCTGCGCCGGACACCGCACTCGCTCAGCCCCCGTCGGCACCTCCACCGCCCGCCGCGCCCACGAAGCGCGTGACCATTGCGACGGCCCCGCCGACCGTCATCCTGCCGTCCATGGCGCCGCGCTGGGGCGGGCCGACGCCGCGCGAGCTGGCGGAGATGGCGATGGCGGCGCACAAGGAGGGGCGGACGAGCATGGACGCGCGGCGCCGGAGTGTGAGCGCGAACGGCGTGTATGACAGGGGTGGGCGGGCGATGGGCGGGCAGGTGAGGCCGAGCTCGGAGCAGGCGTATGGGAGTGGTGGGATGGGGATGGGTGGTGAGGCGAGGAGCAGGACGAGGGGGATGAGCGTGGGGAGTAGGTTGAGGTGGGTGGGGAGGAAGAGTGTTGAGGTCTAATTCGTGGGATACCTGGGGACGTGAATGGAGGTGGATGGATGGATGGATGGATCGGAAGGGGGGGGATTGGCACAACAGCACAAGATACCCTTCCGCATATTGGGCCATTGACTGGCGTTTTCTTCATTTCCGGGGGGGTTCGCAGACGGGGCAGATGATGAAATATACGACGAACCACGCACACACACATTAACGAATTCCCTTTCCTGTCCCTTTTTTATTCTCAGCATGGCATGTCTGGGCGGCATGAGCGATGTCGCTCTTTATTCTTTTGCTCTATTCTGTTCTATTCTGCTTTGTTTTGCTTTGGGATATACACGCACAATACACAAAACCAGACGCTCCGATCGTGGATCTAAGTTAGAGAGAACACTACACCTGGACCTGCCACTGCCACTGCCAGCTACTCCGTCCCCTGAGACGCGAGCACGATCTACATACATGTACATACATACACACACACAGAGTAGATAGTCGATGCAGACAGACCACTTGCGCCTCCCTCCTCCCCGTACGTAGCCCGTGAAACCACCGCCAGTCCTTGCGCCGCAGAGGCGCGTCAGTCGTGCTGCTGCCACCAGCGAGGCGCGCGGTATCACTCGCCGCCCGGCCCCGCGACGTCGCCCCGTCTCTGCGTCTGGCTGGCTGGCTGGCTGGCGCGAAGGGGGGAGCGGGAACGTAGGTAGCAAGCAGTGTGTGCTCGTGTGTGCACGGTACGATGGAACAGGGCAAGAGAGAGTGGGATGGATGGATGGCTTTGGGCTTAAGAGGCCGGGGGCTGGATGTTCGCGACGGCGCCAGGGTCGCGGGGGAGAAGAGGGGGGGGGGGGGGGGGGGGAGGGGGGGAGGGGGGGGGGGGAGGGGGGGGGGGGGGGGGGGGTCGCGCCGGGGATGAGGGAGCCGCTGCCGGTTCGGGAGGGGGGAGGAGAGGGCTTGGACGAGTTTGGGCGAGCGATCAGGCCTGGAGAAGGGGCTCCGATCCCACCGCCAGGCTTCCGTCCTCCACCTGGGATGGCCCAAAATTCCCCACCTCCTTCCTTCCAACAACCCCCCTCGCAGTTCCAGCAACCCCCCTTCCACCAACCCTCGTTCCAGCGTCCTCCTCCCCCTATCGCACCGACGAAACCCTTCGACCCTGCGACGTT